>Ga0255210_1000004_pt1 | contig 242424 bp, 195 predicted proteins | sample Miss_Yuk_RepA_8d_FD_188422 | JGI IMG/M metagenome (GOLD analysis project Ga0255210, IMG submission 188422) | Freshwater microbial communities from Mississippi River, Louisiana, United States - Miss_Yuk_RepA_8d | ecosystem: Environmental > Aquatic > Freshwater > River | place: USA: Louisiana...
GACCCAGTTCAATGTGTCCTGCCAACAGGTGCCGACGGCGTCGGCTCTTACCTCCTGTCCCCGATCAACTCAGGTGGCGGAGTTTGGGGTGGCCATCAGTGGGGGAGTTTGGGTGGCCGCCGGGGCGGTGGGTCGCTGCGGAACGTGGCGAGCGCCTTGCGCTCGATCCAGGGCCTGACGAACGTCTTGGGCAGGAAGCTCAGCCCCACGTCGGCCAGCGTCAGGCCCACGATGGCCATCAGGCTGTTGCTGGCCACGATGCGCTGCATGCGCAGCCCGTTGTCGGCGGCCCACACGTCGAAGGCCCGGGTGAGACCCGACCCTTCGGTCATCGTGATGACGGGGTGCTGCGACAACTCGTCGAACGACAACGCGCGTCGGCCCTTGATCCGACCGGGGGCCGCGGCCCACGTGAACTGCACGTCGCCCACCGGGTGGGCTATCACGTGGGGATCATCGGGCGGGCCCGGCACGATGGCGAAGTCGAGTTCGCCCCGCGCGACCTGCCGCTCGAGGCGACGACCAAGGTCGACGTGCGGCTGCAGCGTTAGCAGAGGATGCTGCTGGCGCACACGCGCCACAAGGCGCGGAAGCCAGGTCAGGGCACCCAATTCACTGATACCGAAACGACACGCGCCGGCCAGCTCCGCCGGACTCCTGACCGAGGCCTTCACGCCTTCCTTCAGTTCCAGCATCTGCCTCGCGCTTGGCAACAGGCGATGGCCAGCCTCGGTCAACTGGGCGCGCTTGCTGCTGCGGTCGAACAAGGGCGTATCGAGTGCGGCTTCGAGCTCAGCGATACGTTTGGAAAGCGATGACTGTGTGACGTGTGCGCGTTGTGCCGCCAACACGAAGCTTCCCAGCGTGGCCGCTAGGTAGAACGCCTCCAACTGCTTGAGTGTCATGTGGTCAAGGTGCGCCTTGTGCGACCGGCTTCACCGAGCTGCAGTCGCCGATCACTTCGAGTCCTCTTCGCCTAGAAGGGTAGCTGAATCACAAGCGGAAGCCTCCCACCGCGCCGCATTGCGGGGAGGCAGCGAAATTCGTTCAACTCAAGCGATGCACTTGGAACGGCACCGAACGACCGGTAAGCGAAGTAGCCGGCGAAGGTCTGTTGATGGCCGGCAGCATAAGTAGCCCGCCGTTCTGCCAACGGCCGGTACCAGCGGGGCGCAGCCATTCGTCAAGGCTTGGCCAGCCTCAAAACCCCACCCTCGCGCACGCCGTTTCCCCGAGACGCCGCAAAGACCACGCCTGACGATGGGGCGTGCCACCTCCCACCCCGCCCGGCCCCGATAGCCACCGCCCTGCCCCGCCGCCGCCCACGGCGAACCGCTCCTCGCCGTGGCGCCGCCTCATCGCCTGCATCACCGCCGCCTGCTTCCTGACGACGCAGACGGCAGCAGTCGCCGGCCCGCACGAGGAAGGGGTCGCCGCCGGCCAGGCCGCGAACCCGGTGGCCCGCGGCAACGTCACCACCCCGGGTGCCACCGCCGTGGTCCCGGGCTACACGACCACCCCTCCTGAGCGCAGCTACTACCGACAGCCCAATCTGTCGTCGCAGGGCAGCGCGAGGCTGTCTGCCTGTGCACTGACCCCCACCGACCCGCTCTGCCAGGCGCAGCGCGGCGCCTTCTCCTCAGCCAATACGCCACGCCCTGCGGTCGGCGCCGATGACCCTGCCGTCGCTGCCGCACGCGCGATCGGCCGTACCCCATCGGCCGAGCTGGGCAGCCTGGCCGCCTACTACAGCGGATGCACCACCACGGTCACCCCGGTGCCCGCCGGCATGCAGCCACGCAGTTGCCTGCGCTACGTCGGCGTCGGCAACTACAGCTGCAGCCGAAGCCTGACCGTCAGCACGACGCGGACCACCAGCTGCACCCCGGGCGACTGGTTCGCCCACGCCGCCTCCGGCCGCACCGGTCTGGACGTGCAGTGCCTGCCCGACCGCGCCGTTACCGCGCAGCACTTCCGCGTCACCCAAGACGGCAATCCGCTCAGCTTCTTCGACGTGGACATGACGACGCCGGTCGTCTTCCCGCAGATCGTGTCGGTCCTCGAAACCACCTACTCGATGATCGACGGCCAGCCCATCCGCACGGCCGTCTGGGTGGCTGACAAGAGCTGCAGCGGATCGACCTGCAGCCTGACGGCGATGGTGGCCCCGGAACGCGCCGAGGTCTGCACGGGTGGCGGCGACTCCGGCTACAGCTGCACCAGCGTTGAACCCTTCCTCAAGGTCTACGCCGCCTGCCGTGCCGGCACGCAGAGCGGCGACAACATCCAGGACACCGTCTGCCAGGGCGACAGCGGCTGCACCACCACCGCTCTGGACGGGACCAAGTGCTACGCGCCCGCGCCCGGCTGGACGCCCTACGCCGGCATCGACATCACGGGCACCGTGGCCGGCACCTACTGGAACATCGACGCCGACCGGGCCGTGATCGGCTGGGCGCCCAACCCCGCCTTCGGCCCGATCCCGACGATGCGGCTGTCCTACACGCGGCCAGCCACCACCGTCACCGAGACCGACCGCTGGGACGACCAGTGCCCGACCCTGGACGCCGGTGGTCGCTGCACCACGACCACGCCCGCCGTCTGCACCGATGGCCCGGCGACCAAGGTCGTCGACGGCGTGGCTGTCACCCGCGACTGCTGGGAGTACCGGAGCACCATGTCGTGCAGCGGCGGCGCGTCAGCCGACCAGTGCGCACCGCTGGTGTCAGCAGGCTGCACGCCGCAGTCGTCGACCTGTCGGCAGACCAACGCCGTCACCGGCGTGTGCGAGGTGTTCGAGGACGGCTACAGCTGCCCGGTGCCCGCCGAGACCGTCACCACCACCAGCAACTGCCCGACCAACGTCTTCTGCCTGAGCGGCAACTGCTTCGACATCGGCGCGCCGAACGACCCCGACTTCGCGCGCAGCATGTCGATGCTCGAGGCCGGGCGCGAGGCGGGTATCTACCTGGACGCCGATCGCATGCAGGTCTTCAAGGGCGAGGAGAACCGCTGCCGCGACCGCCTGCTGAAGAACTGCTGCTACGCCGACGGCGCAGGCGCCGGCATGACGAACCAGAGCATCTTCGGTGGTGGCTCGCGTCTGGTCTTCGACGTGCTGATGAACTCGCAGAACCAGCAGTTCATCTACCAGGGTATCTCGGCGCTGCTGATGGGTGGCGGCTTCAGCGGCACGTTCACGACCTATGGCGTGACCGTGGCAGTCAACGGCGCCGCCCTGCCCGCCGGATCGGTGGCCGTGTATGCCGGCGACAGCCTGGTCGTGGCCTTCGACCCGTGGACGCTGGCCATCGCGGTGATCATCTACATCGTCCTCTCGATGATGTCCTGCAACGAGGATGAGGGGAAGCTGGCGATGAAGGAAGGCGCCAAGCTGTGCCACACGATCGGCACCTGGTGCTCATCCTGCTTCCGGGTCCTGGGCGTATGCGTGTCCTGCGTCGAGCACACCACCTCGAAGTGCTGCTTCAACTCGATGCTGGCGCGCATCGTCAATGAACAGGGCCGCGCGCAGATCGGCAAGGGCTGGGGCGGCGCGCAGAACGCCGACTGCTCCGGCTTCACCGTCGCGCAGCTGCAGACGCTCAACTTCGCGGCGATGGACCTGTCGGAGTTCTACGCGTCACTGGTTCCGACCCTGCCGAACGTCAACGCGCTGCAGGCCGGCAGCGCCAGCCGCGTGCCCACCTGCTACTACGGCCAGGGGAAGTGCCAATGAAGGCCATCACCGTTCTGGTCGGGGCCGCATGCGCCTTGATCGCCAGCGCTGCCATGGCTCAGGAACGACTGCCGGTCCGCGATGCCAGGCAGCTGATGCTGTCGGCCCTGGACGCACCCGACGGCAAGGCCCACGGGGTCCTGGTCGGCGAGGTCGCCGACGCGATCTCGAAGCGCTTCAACGCCACGACGCCGATCAACATCGACGTGAGCACCGAGAAGCGCTACGCCCAGCCCGGCTGCAGTCGCCTGAACGTGCGCTTCTGGCAAGACGGCGTGCAGTTGCCGAACTACGGCGCCGGCGGCGTGCAGGCACCGCGGCGGCAGACCATCGACTTCGGCATCAACTACTGCCGCGACGGCCAGCCGCCGCGGTCACTGTCGTGAGGCTTCGCCCATGACGCTGCGCCGCCCTGCCTCGCGCCAAGCTGGGCTCGCACTCTGCCTCGTTGTCATGCTTGGCAGCGGGACGGTCACCGTTGCGCAGCCGCAGGACCCCGGACGCCCGTACTGGTCCGACAACTGGCGCGGCTGGCACTTCTACGAGGAGCCGGAGATCCCGCCGCCCGAGCCACCTGCTTCCGCACCGCGGCAGGCCGCGACGGCATCGAGTGCCGCCACTGCACCCCGGAGGTCGCCCGCGAAGCCCCCCGAGATCGTCGAGTTCGAGCGACTGCAGAAGGCCCTCGAGGAGCGCCGGCACATCGCCATCATGCGGCCGACCGAAGCCAACGTACGCCTCTACATGGAGCTGGAGGCCCAGGTGGTGTCGCGCGCATCCACCTTCGCCGACGTGGCGCAGCGCATCGCATGGGCCAGCCCCGAGCTCGACCCCACGCTCCAGGGACGCCCGGTGAACGCTAAGGCCCTGGAGGTGTTCGACCAGCTTCAGACGGCCCAGCGCAGCCAGTCCATCAGCGCCCTGGGCCGCGACCACGTCCTGTTCTTCTTCTTCCGCAGCGACTGCCCCTACTGCCATGCCTTCGCGCCGACGCTCGAGGCCTTCCAAGCCCGTCACGGCATCAAGGTGGTCGCGATCAGCGTCGACGGTGGTCCGATCCCCGGCTTCGCGGACGCCCGGCGAGACAACGGCATCGCCACCACGCTGCGGGTGAGCCAGGTTCCCGCCGTCTACCTCGCCCAGCCCTTCACCGGAAAGATCACCCCGATCGGCTTCGGCGTGCTGTCCGAGGCGCAACTGGTGGAGCGCATCTCGATGGTCGCGGCCTCGCCCGACAGCGCCGCCACACCGCTCCTTGGCGCGACTGGCGGCCTGCAGGCCCAGGCCCGCGCGACCGACCCGCGTGGGCCCGCATCGATGCGGCGAGCCTTCGCCCTCTCAGACCGAAACCAAAGGAGCCCCCGATGAAGCGTACCGACGCCAACAGGCCCCTGCACCGCGCTGTGGTGGTCGCCTTGTGCTGCTCCGCTCTCGCCGTGGGCCCCGCGCCACTGCGGGCCGGCGACTTGAACACCGAGGTGAACAACATGTTCAACAGCCTGGGCGCCATCGGGAACTACACCGCACCCGGCGCGTTCCGCGGGCAGACCTTCAACACCTACACCGGGGGCAGCCTGTTCATGCGGGCACCGAACAAGGTCTACCAGCTCGCGGCGATCCAGTTTCCGAGCGCCCGCGCCGGCTGCGGCGGCATCGATGTGTTCGGCGGCTCCTTCTCGCACATCTCGGCGGCCGAGTTCAAGAACATGCTGCGCAACATCACGGCCGCGCTGCCGGGCATCGCCTTTCAGCTGGCGCTGGAGTCGGTCTCGCCGCTGCTGGGCGGGCTGACCAAGTGGGCCAAGGGCCTGGAAACGTGGATCAACAACGCGCGCATCAACTCCTGCGAGACCGCAAAGGCGATCGTCAGCACGGCCGCCGAGGCGGCGGGCTTCAGCTCGCAGGAGGCCTGTTCCGACCTGGCCATCGAGATGGGCCTGGAGACCGATCGGGATGCCGCGCGCCGCCGCTGCGCGACCGACCGCCCCGGCATCCTGGCCTCGGCCCGATCCTCGGGCGACGCCAACATCCGTAACAAGGCGCCCTTCGTCGGCAACCTGACCTGGAAGGCGCTGCAGCGCACCGGCACCTACCTCGACGACCAGGAGCGCGAGCTCATCATGAGCATCGTCGGCACGGTGATCTTCTATCCCGAGGATGCGGCGCGCGATCCCGAACCCGTGGCGCCGACGATCACCTCGATCAGCCAGCTGCTGTACGGCCAGGCGGCGGGCACCGGCACCAACGTCACGCAGCACCTGCTCCGGTGCAACAACTACACCGACTGCGACGTGGTGACGCTGAACACCAGCTACACCCACACGCCCTTCACCGCCCGTGTCGAGACCATGATGCGCTCGATCGCCGACAAGATCGCCACGCGCACGGCGATCCCGAACAACTCGGCCGAGGTCGGCTTCGTCAATCAGACCACCGAGCCGGTCTACAAGATGCTCTCGATCGGCGCGACGATCCCCGGTTCCGGGCTGTCCGACAGCCTGATCGCGCAGTACCGCGACGTGATCGCGGCCGACTACGCCTACGTCTTCCTGGAGCGCAACCTGCGCGTGGGCATGGCGGCGCTGGACAAGGACTACACCTTGCAGCAGACCCAGCGGGATCGCGCCAACCTGGTGAGGCAGCGGGCCCAGGCCATGCTGCTGCAGTTGTCCCAGGAGAAGAACCTGCTGTACCAGAAGGTCGGCTCGTTCCGGGCGGTGTCCAGCCACCTGGAGCAGCTCGAGCGGCAGCTGCGGTCGAGCATGCCCCAACACGTGATGGACATGCTGGGGCAGCAGGCGGCCTTCCAGGCCCGCTGACATATCGGGCGGCAGGACCGATTCCGCGGGCACCGCGCCAGCAACCCGGAGGCAGGCCAATCCCCTGGAGCGACGCATGTGGGAGATCTACGCCTACCAGAACGCCGACAGCCTGTTCGGCATCTTCAACGCTGCGGCAGCCATCCACGGCTCTAGCGACTACATGGCGGCGGTCGCCGCCGTGGCCTTCTGCGGGTTCATCGCGGCGCTGGTGGCCTATGCCTTCGCGCCCGAGAAGCTGCAGGGCTGGAAGTGGCTGGCCACCGTGCTGCTGGTGTTCTCCGTCCTCATCGTGCCGCGGGTGACCGTGGGCGTCGTGGACAAGACCGGCGGGTCCGCCGTCAAGGTAGTGGCCAACGTCCCGTTCGGCGTGGCCTTCCTCGGCAGCGTCACCAGCACGGTCGGGCACACGCTCACAGGCCTGTTCGAGACGGCCTTCCAGGTCATCCCGGGTGTCGGTGCCCTGCCGAGCGAACTGAGCTACGAGAAGAACGGCCTCATGTTCGGCAACCGCCTCATCCGGGAGACCGGAGGCGTCGCCTTCCAGGATCCGAACTTCCGCACGGACTTGGTCAACTTCATCCACAACTGCACGATGTACGACCTGATCGACGGCACGGTCGATCCTGGCACGTTCTCGAGCTCGGACGACGTGTGGGCGCTGATGGCATCGCCCAACCCGGCCCGCTTTACGACCTTGACCAGTGCCGGCGGCTCGATCACCGTCGACACCTGCCCGAACGCCTACACGAACCTCAACGGCCGGCTTCCCGCGCAACTGACCCGCATCCAGGGCAAGCTCGCCTTCCAGTTGAATCCGACGCTGCCGGCTGCGGCCGCCAACGCCGCCATCGCGGGGCAAATCCAGCAGGCCTACCTGAAGAACAGTATCGCGACCGCGGCCGCGACGGCGGCCGACCTGATTCGCCAGAACGCGGTGCTGAACGCAATCAACGACACCAGCAACATCATCGGGCAGAAGGTGAACGACCCGGCGGCCATGGTGCTGGCCGTCGGGCGGGCGCAGTCCGTAGCGCAGCAGAACGCGGCCTGGCTGAACGCCGGCAAGGTCGCCGAGCAGGCGCTGCCGGTATTCCGCAACGTGATCGAGGCCATCACCTACGCGCTGTTTCCCCTCCTCGTCCTCCTGATGCTCCTGACCAGCGGGCGCGAGACCATGCTGGCCTTCAAGGGCTACGCCGCGGTGCTGATCTGGATCCAGCTCTGGCCGCCGCTGTATGCCGTGCTCAACTACATGGCATCGATCTACGCCGCCTACGACCTCGCGGCGGCGGCTGACCTTGGCAGCGGCGCCAAGGCTCTGTCGCTGCAGACGGCATCGACGATCTACTCCCGGGCGATCTCCGGCGAGGCCGTGGTCGGCTACCTGGCGATCAGCATCCCGTTCATCGCCTGGGCCGCGCTCAAGCGGATGGAGACCTTTGGCACCGCGCTGGTGGGCGGTCTCTCGGGCCTGCAGTCGATGGTGGCCGGCGCCACGGCAGGTGCCGCCGCGGGCAATCTGAGCATGGGCAATGTCTCGATGGACCAGATCCGGCTCGCGCCGAACCGGACGTCCGCGTTCATGAGCAACTGGCAGAACGACATCAGCGGCAACACCTTCTCGTCAAACATGCTGACCGGCCGGACCGCCGTCAGCCTGTTGCGCAACCAGGGCTACGCGTCCCGGGTCGTCTCGATGCGCGTGAGCGAGCAGGACGTGCAGGACGCCAGCCGTCAGGTCGACGCAGCTCGCACCGAGGCCGCTGCCGCAAGCTCCGAACGTTCGACGGTGCTCTCCGAGGCGTTCACCAAGGGCTTGGCAAAGCTGAAGTCATCGCGGAGCAGCACGGGATCGACATCCAGCAGCTTCGAGCAGTTGGGGCAGACACTGAACCGGCTTGACCAGATCACGAGGAGCGTCGCCGACAGCACGGGGATGAGCCAGTCGCAAGTCGCACGAATCGCTTTCGGCGCCTCTGGTCATCTCGGTGTCTCCACACCAGTTGCCGGCGCTCGAGCAACTGCCAACGCGGAGAAGGGATACCTGGCGGGGCTTTCGGCAGACCAGCAGAGGGTACTGGGCGCCTTGACCTCGGAGCAGTTGGCCGAGTTCAAGCAGTTCGGCGACCGAGTGTCCCGCGACACAAGCTTCGCGTCCGTTGTCGCATCTGACGCCCGCGAGGCACGTGAACTGTCTTCACGCTTGACCTCGAGCTCTACCCGGAGTTCGCGCGCCGAGGCCGGTCTCTCAGATCGGAGCGCCTATGCGGAGCGCGTGAGCGCAGCCTATGAACGGGGTGAGGTGATCGCGCTCGACATTGCCCAGGACCCGCACAACCTCGCCATGTTCACACGGTACGCCGAGCAGTACGGTGGCACGAGTGCCGCCGCCCGTGCCCTGATGGAGGCCGAGCTTGCCAGGCAGTCACTCGGACCGAACCGGACCCTCTCTGACGGTACTGCCGTGCCGCTGTCTTTTGAGTCCGTCAGGACGCAACATGCGCGGCAGGTCAATCAGCTGGCCGAGGGCCCAGATATCGAGAGCGTGAAACGCACTGGCGATGCTGCAGTCGCTCGCCAGCCCGGTCTGCCATCTGGCGCTGTACCTCCACCGAGCGCGCCCGGCACAGTCCGTGACGCAGTTTCACGGCGCGGCCAGGCGATCCGCGAAGGTGTTCAGCAACAGAGCGGCGCGTTGAACTCGGCTGCCGACGCCGGGCGAAGCGAGGATGGAACCTTGGTTGCAGGGCAATCACTGCTCAAGCGCGCCGCCAAGCAAGTAGCTGCGGATGCCAAGGAGTCCGCCGAGGGCGCTGCCGACGCAGTGAAGGACCTGCTGAAGCGAAGGTAGTCAGGCCAGCCGGTCCGGATCGTGGATGTGCTGATCCGGCGGCGGCGATGGTGGCTTCATGAGCGGCGGGCGACCCCTGTCCCGCCAGTAGTTGGCTGCGATGTCGGCCGTAGAGGTTCCCATCCCAGGAATGTCGTGACCAGTATCGACATTGCTTCGGGCCAATGCCGCCTTGCGCCGGAACAGCGCGCCACCTATTGCGATCCCGAACAGCGCACCAACGCCTGCGAGCACGACCTGCGTTCCCACTTCGCTGTCAGCCCCAGACGTCCAGCCGACTGCTGTAAACGCAGCAACGACCAGCAAGAGAAGGAGGCGTCTCATGGTCTCCCCACAAACGTCAATTGCAGAACGCACAGTGTGAACTACGTGATCGCGAAAAGCGGCTACAGGTCGTTCCGGGACCAAAGCCGCTACTGAGCCGACGCAGGCGCCTTCGCACAGGTGGCGCGACCTTCAGCTCGACGCATCCCGTCTGCAGTCCGATCCTCCTTGCTAGGTCTGCTCAGTGGCTTGGTCTTGAGTTCGTCCAGGTAGTCCGCCCAGGCCTTCATCATGTCGCGCCGCTGCTCGATGAACTCTGCCCTGTCGTAGGCAGCGCCCAGCGGGCCGGACTTCCCATGTGCCAGCTGGGCCTCGATCACGTCCGGCGCCACGTTGAGCCGCTCCACCATCACGGTACGGGCCATCGCCCGGAATCCATGGGGAGTCATCGTCTCGTTGTCGAAGCCTAGCCGGCGCAGGGCAACGCGGACCGTGTTCTCGCTCATCGGCCGCTTGGCACTGATCAGGGACGGAAACACGTATCGCCCTCGGCCGGTCAGCGGCATCAGCTCCTTCAGAGCGTCTACAGCCTGGGTGGCGAGCGGAACCAGATGCGGCCTTCCGTTGATCTTCTCCCGCTTTGTCCGCTTCATCTTGGCGGAGGGTATCGCCCACATCCTTGCCTCGAGATCCAGCTCGGCCCACTCCATCTGCCGGATGTTCCCTGGCCGCTGGAAGAGCAGCGCCGACAGAAGCAGTGCCGCCCGGGTAACGGGGTGACCGTGGTAGCCGTCGATCGCGCGCATCAAGTCGCCGACCTGATCGGGTTCGACGATCGCCGAGACGTGTCTGGTCAGCACCGGCTTCAGTGCGCCGCGCAGATCCGAAGCGGGGCTGCGCTCACAACGTCCGGTGGCAACGCCGTATCGAAACACCTGCCCGCAGGCCTCCAGCAGAGAGTGAGGCAGTTCCCGCGTGCCACGTGCCTCAACGCGCCGCAGCGTCTGCAGCAGCATCGGTGCGCCGATCTGGGAGAGCGGAAGCTTGCCCAGCCAGGGCAAGATGTCCTTCTCGAGGCGCTCCATCCAGCGCTTGGCGTAGTGATCGCTCCAGCCGACCTTCTTGGTCGCGTGGAACTCGCGCGCGGTCACCTCGAAGCTCGCGTTGGCGTCGAACCGGGAACTGAGGCGCTCCACCTGCCGCGTGAGCACCGGATCTGCGCCCGCCTGATGTTGCTTGCGCGCATCATCACGTGCGACCCTGGCCTCCTTCAGACCCAGATCTGGGTAGCTCCCGAGGGCGAGGCGCTTCTCCTTCCCGTCGAACCGGTACTTCCAGAACCAGCGCTTGGACCCAGAGGGCGAGACCTCCAGGTACAGACCGCCGGAATCGGCCAGGCGCACGCGGGGCCTACCCGCGTCGCAACTCGCGTTCTTGCACTGCTTGTCGGTGAGCATGGGGGAACAAAACGTCAAATGGCTGCGAACACGCCATTTGTTCCCCCAGATGTTCCCCCAACTTCGCTGCGCTGCCGTGGGACGGCAGGAGCCTTCCTGACTCAAGCGACTGTCTAAGTCGTTGATTTAGCGGGAAGTTCGGTCCGGCATGGGACCTGATGAAACGCTGGGATGGGGTGGCTGATGGGACTCGAACCCACGACGACCAGAATCACAATCTGGGACTCTACCAACTGAGCTACAGCCACCGCAGAGCCGATGAGTATAACCGAAATTCAGCGCACTGCGGCAGATGCTGCGGCGGCCGCGGCCACCGGGTCCGCACGCTTCTCGACCTTGTAGCGCGCGCTCAGCGCCTGGTAGTAGGCCTCGGCCTCGGCGCGGGCCCAGGCCTGGGCGTACTGGGCCTGCAGGGCCTGGTTCTCCTCGGGCTTGAGCTCGCGCGGCAGCACCTTGTCGATGCGCGCGACCAGGTAGCCCTGGCCGGGCAGCGCCACGCCGACCACCGCGGGCAGCTTGGACGCGTCGGCGGCCAGCACGGCCTCCAGCGCGCTGCGGCCCAGCGCGCCCGGCTGGGCACGCGACACCGTCACCGCGGCGTCCAGCGCGCCGCTGTTGGGGTCGGCCTTCAGCGCGGCCAGGCGGGCCTCGCCGTCCTTGCGCGCCAGGGCCTCGGCCTGGCTGGCCACCAGGCGCTGGCGCACCGCCTCCCTGACCTCGGCCAGCGGCAGCGTGCGCGCCGGCTGGTGCTGCAGCACGCGCGCGGCGGCCAGCTGGTTGGGCCCGACCTCGACCGCGTCGGTGTTGCGCTTGTTCTTCAGCGGGTCGTTACCGAACACCGCCTCCAGCAGCTTGGCCGAAGCCAGCGCGCCGCCGGCACCCGGCGCCGGCGTGCGCTGCACGGTGGCGCTGCGCTTGTCGAGCTTGAGCTTGTCGATCACCGGCTGCAGGCTGTCGCTCTGCTCGTAGACGGTGTTGCTGAACTGCTCGGCCGCCTCGGCCCAGCGCTTGCCGGCCAGTTGCTGGCGCACCTCGTCCTCGATCGCGGCGCGCACCGCCTCGAAGGGCTTCTTCTGGCCGCCGCGCACCGCCTCGAGCTGGATCACGTGGTAGCCGAAGTCGCTCTCGACGACGTTGCCGATCTCGCCCGGCTTCATCGCGAAGACGGCGTCCTCGAAGGGCTTGACCATCGCGCCCCGGCCGAAGAAGTCCAGGTCGCCGCCATTGGCCGCCGAGCCGGTGTCGTCCGAGTTCTTCTTCGCCAGTTCGGCGAAGCCGGCCGGGTTCTTGCGCGCGTCGGCCAGCAGCGCCTCGGCGCGGGCCTTGGCCTTCTGCTTCACGTCGGGCGCGGCACCCTTGTCGGCCTTGACCAGGATGTGGCGGGCACGGCGCTCCTCGGCACTGGTGTAGCGCGCGGCGTTCTCGTCGTAGTACTTGCGCAGTTCGTCCTCGGTCACCGCGATGCCCTTCTTCAGAGCGGTCAGGTCCAGCACCACGTACTCGATGCTGGCCTGCTCGGGGGCGCGGAACTCGGCCTCGTGCGACTTGTAGTAGGCCTCGATCTCGGCGTCGCTCGGGCTGACCTTGCCCAGGTAGCTCTTGGCGTCGAACTGCGCCAGCCGCACCTCGCGGCGCTGCAGCAGCGCGTCCAGCGCCTGGCCCACCGGCGCGGCGGCGGCCAGCACCGATCCGGTGATGCCGCCCTGCACCTGCTGCAGCGCCAGGTCCTGGCGCAGCCGCGCGGCGAACATCTCCGAGGTCATGCCCTGGGCGTTGAGCAGGTCCTTGTTGACGCTGCCGTCTGCGTTGCGCAGCTGGGCGAACTGCGGGTCGGTGACGAACAGGCGCTGCAGCCGCTCGTCGGAGACCGCCAGGTTGAGCTTGCCCACCGCGGTGGCCAGCACGCGCTCGCGCAGCAGTGCATCCAGCGTCTCGGCGCGGGCCTGCGGCGAATCGAGCAGCTTGGGGTCGACGCCGGGCATCTGCTGGCGCACGCGCTGCACCTGCTGCTGGTGGCTGGCGTCCCATTCGGCCTGGGTCACCGTCTGGCCGGCCACCTTGGCCACCGTGGCGTTGCCGCCCTCGGTGAACTTGGAGTAGCCCTGGATGCCGAACACCACGAACGACGGCAGGATCAGGATCAGCAGCAGGAACTGCAGCAGCCGGGTGTGCGTGCGGACGAAATCGAACATGGTGACAGCCTCGGGATGGGCGCGCGGCAGACGACGGAAAGGGGCGGCACGGCGCCGACCGTCCGCATGCGAAAAAGGCGAACCGGAGTTCGCCTTGCGGGGATCGGGCCGCGGCGCCCACCGGGCGCCGACCGCGGCATTCTAAAGGGCGACCTGTACGCCAGGCCGCGGCCCGCCCGGCGCTGCCGCAGGCCGGGGCCGGCGGGCTGCGGAGGTGGTGGGTGCTGAGGGGTTCGAACCCCCGACCTACGCCTTGTAAGGGCGCCGCTCTACCAGCTGAGCTAAGCACCCGCAGCCCCGCGCGCGGGCAGTGCTCGCCCCGGCAGGAAGCGGCGATTCTAGACCCGCGGCGCCCGCGCTTCAGGCGCGCGGTGCCTCGTGGCGCAGCACCAGGCCCACGCCCAGCGCGCACAGCGCCATGCCGGCCCAGCCGGAGGCGGCCATGCGCTCGTCGAACATCCACCAGGCCAGCAGCGCGGTGCAGGGCGGCACCAGGTACAGCAGGCTGGTCACGCGGGTGGCCGCGCCGCGCTGGATCAGCAGCGTCAGCAGCGAGCTGCCGCCCAGGGTCAGCCCCAGCACCGACCAGGCCAGCGCCGCCAGCAGGTCGGGGTGCCAGTCCAGCCGGCCCGGCTCCAGCCAGGCCAGCGGCAGCGACACCAGCAGCGCCGCGCCGATCTGCACCGCATTGGCGGTGCGCACGTCGCCGGGCAGCACATGGCGCTTCTGGTACAGCGTGCCCACGGTGATCGAGGCCAGCGCGGCCAGCGACAGCGCCAGGTTCAGCGGCGTGACCTCGCCCTGGGCCAGCTTGGGCCAGACCACCGCGGCCAGCCCGGCCAGGCCCAGCCACAGCCCCAGCCACTGCAGCGGCGCGACCGCCTGCTGGCCACGGCCGCTGACCCACAGCGCGGTCAGCAGCGGCTGCAGGCCGACGATCAGCGCCACCGTGCCGGCCGGCGCGCCGGCACGCACCGCGGCCCACACGCCGCCCAGGTAGCCGGCATGCATCAGCACGCCGCTGACCGCCAGGTGCCCCCACTGCGCGCGGCCGCGCGGCCAGGGCAGGCGCGCCGCGGCGATCCACAGGCCGAAGGCCGCCAGCGACAGCGCGTAGCGCCAGCTGAGGAAGGTCAGCGGCGGCGCGTGCGGCATGGCCAGCCGGGCGACGACGAAGCCGGTGCTCCAGATGGCCACGAAGACCCAGGGGGTGGCCGCGTCCAGCAGCGCCTGGCGCGCCGCGTCGCGTCCGGCCGGCGGGGCCGTCACCGCGCCTTGGCCCGGATCTCGGGCAGCGCGCGCTGCAGGTAGTACACCATCGACCAGATCGTCAGCGCGGTGGCCACGACGATCAGCACGGTGCCCCACAGCCGGGTGTCGATGGCGTCGAACAGCCGGCCGTCGTAGAGCAGGAAGGGGATGGCAGTCATCTGGGTGGCCGTCTTCAGCTTGCCCAGCATGTGCACCGCGACGCTGCGCGCCGCGCCGATCTGCGCCATCCATTCGCGCAGCGACGAGATGGCGATCTCGCGGCCGATGATGACCAGCGCGACCAGCGCGTCGACCCGGCCGAGCTTGAGCAGCACCAGCAGCGAGGCGCAGACCAGGAACTTGTCGGCCACCGGGTCGAGGAAGGCGCCGAAGGCCGAGGTCTGGTTCAGCCGCCGCGCCAGCCAGCCGTCGAGCCAGTCGGTCAGCGCGAAGACCACGAACATCACCGTGGCCACCCCGTTGCGCGTGGCGTCGGGCAGCGGCAGGTAGAAGACGCCGACGATCAGCGGGATCGCGACGATGCGAGCCCAGGTCAGCAGTGTCGGCAGCGTCCAGAACATGCGGCGATTGTGCAGGACGCGCGTGACCGGTCTGCCACGCGCGCGACCGGCCGGCGTCAGATGTCCAGCGTGCGCGGCTTGAAGCGGCGCTGCTCGTCGAACAGGAAGACCTCGGTGAACTTCCAGGGCCGCGGCAGGTGCGACACCGGGCCGAAGGGCGCGGCGCGGTGCACCGCGGCGATCGCCAGGTCCACCGTGTCCAGCGCCTGGCGCGGCTTGCGCTTGACCTCGATGCGGCGCACGCTGCCGTCGCCGTTGAGCTCGATCTCCAGCACCGGGATGGCCAGCAGCGGCTCGGGCACCTCGCCCAGGTAGGTGCCGGCCGGGTTGGCCTCGACCAGGCGCTGCGCGGCCTGGGTCTTGAACTCGTCCCAGTGGCGGGCCGGCAGGCGCCGCGCCGGCGCGGCGGCCAGCGGCGGCGTCGGGGCGGCCGGCGTGCCGCGGGCGGGGTCGGCGGCCGCCGGCGCCGGGCGGGCGGTCTGCACCGGGGCCGGCGGCGGGGGCGGATGGCCGCAGCCCGCGGCCAGCACGGCCACCAGGGCCAGCGCGACGGCGTTGCGGGGGCGGATCGCGGAATCAGTGCAGGGCACGGTAGATCTCCTCGGCCAGGTCGTGTGAGATGCCGTCGACGCCGGCCAGTTCGTCGACGCTGGCCGCCGCGACACCGCGGATGCCCCCGAAGCGCTGCAGCAGCCGCGCCCGTTTCTTGGGCCCGACGCCGGGGATCTCCTCCAGCTTGCTGCCGCCCGTGCGCACGCTGGCGCGCTTGGCCCGCATGCCGGTGATGGCGAAGCGGTGCGCCTCGTCGCGGATCTGCGCCACCAGCATCAGCGCGGCCGAATCATGGCCCAGGTAGACCTTGTCGCGGCCGTCGGCGAAGACCAGCTCCTCCAGGCCCACCTTGCGGCCCTCGCCCTTCTCGACGCCGACGATCAGCGACAGGTCCAGGCCCAGCTGCTCGAACACCTCGCGGGCCATCGCCACCTGGCCGCGGCCGCCGTCGACCAGCACCAGGTCGGGCAGGCGCAGGGCCTTGGGCAGCGTGGCGCCGGGCTGGCCGGCGGCCAGTTCGCCGGCCTGCTGGGCGGCGGCGCGGGCCTCGGCCACCTTGGCGTAGCGCCGGGTCAACACCTGGCGCATCGCGGCGTAGTCGTCGCCGCCGGTGATGCCGTCGATGTTGTAGCGGCGGTAGTCGGCCGGGCGCATCGCGTGGCCCTCGTAGACCACGCAGCTGGCCTGGGTGGCCTCGCCGGCGGTGTGGCTGATGTCGAAGCACTCGATGCGCAGCGCGTCCAGGTTCTCCACCGCCAGGTCCAGCGCGTCGGCCAGGGCGCGGGTGCGCGCGCGCTGGCTGCCCTCCTCCGACAGCAGGCGCGCCAGCGCCAGCTGCGCGCCCTTGTCGGCCATCTCCAGCCAGACGCGGCGCTGCTCGCGCGGCTGCTGCTGTGCGGCGATGCGCACGCCGGTCTGCTCGGCCAGCGCGGCCAGCAGCTCGGCGCCGACCGGGTGGCTGACGATCAGCGTCGGCGGCGGCGCCACGCCCAGGTAATGCTGGGCGACGAAGGCCTCCAGCACCTGCTGCTCCACCGGCGGCCGCTCGGCGCGGCCGTCCAGGTCGGATTCGGTCAGGCCCGCCGCCTCCTCGACGTGGGTCGGGAAGTAGGCCCGGTCGCCCAGGTGGCGGCCGCCACGCACCATCGCCAGGTTGACGCAGGCGCGTCCGCCCTGCACCCGCACGGCCAGGATGTCGACGTCGCGGTCGCGGCTGGACAGGCTGCTCTCGTCCACGCTCTGCTGGTGCAGCACCCGCGACAGCGCGCTGATCTGGTTGCGCACCTCGGCCGCGCGCTCGTACTCCAGCGCGTCGGCGAAGGCCATCATCTGCGCCTGCAGGCCGGCCATCACCTCGTCGGTGGCGCCGAGCAGGAAGCGCTCGGCATTGGCCACGTCGCGGCCGTAGTCCTCGGCCGAGACCAGCCCGACGCAGGGCCCCGAGCAGCGGCGGATCTGGTAGAGCAGGCAGGGCCGGCTGCGGTTGGCGTAGACCGTGTCCTCGCAGGTGCGCAGGCGGAAGGCCTTCTGCAGCAGCAGGATGGTCTCCTTCACCGCCCAGGCGCCGGGGTAGGGGCCGAAGTAGGTGTGCTTGCGGTCCACCGTGCCGCGGTAGTAGGCGATGCGCGGGAAGGGGTGGCGCTGGAACTTCAGGTAGGGGTAGCTCTTGTCGTCGCGGAACAGGATGTTGAACTTGGGGTTCAACGCCTTGATCAGGTTGTTCTCCAGAAGCAGCGCCTCGGCCTCGGTGCGCACCACCGTGGTTTCCATGCGGGCGATGCGCGAGACCATGTGGCCGATGCGGGTGCCGCCGTGGTCCTTCTGGAAGTAGCTGGCCACGCGCTTCTTCAGGCTGCGCGCCTTGCCCACGTAGAGCACGTTGCCCTGGGCGTCGAAGTAACGGTAGACGCCGGGCAGGCCGGGCAGCGCGGCCACCTCGGCCAGCAGGCGTTCGCGGTCGGCCGCGCCGGGGGTGGCGGCGTCGGGGGCGGCGTCGGCGCGGGGGTCGGCGGGGGCGTCGACCGCGGGGGCGGGATCGGGGTCGGGCATCGGCGGGAGGCGGGGCGGGGCGGGGCCCGATTCTGCCGCCGCGGGGGCCGGCCCCGCGCCAGCGCGGGCGTCGGCCGGAATAATCCGCCCGATGCCAGCCCCCCTGCCCCCCACCGGCCAGCCCGCCTGGGACCTGTTCTGCCGCGTCATCGACAACTTCGGCGACATCGGCGTGTGCTGGCGCCTGGCCCGGGCGCTGGCGCGCCGCGGCATTGCGGTGCGGCTGTGGGTGGACGACGCGTCCGCCCTGGCCTGGATGGCGCCCGCCGGCGCCCCCGGCGTGCAGGTGCTGGCCTGGGACCCGGCCGCGCCCGACCCGCAGCCGCAGGTGCAGCCCGGCGCCGTGGTCGTCGAGGCCTTCGGCTGCGACCCGCCGCCGGGCTTCGTCGCGCGCATGGCCGCGCAGCCGCGGCCGCCGCTGTGGATCAACCTCGAGTACCTCAGCGCCGAGGCCTATGTCGAGCGCTCGCACCGCCTGCGCTCGCCGCAGTTCGGCGGCCCCGGCGCCGGGCTGACCAAGTGGTTCTTCTACCCCGGCTTCACGCCAGCCACCGGCGGCCTGCTGCACGACCTGCCCGACGACCTGCGCGGCGACGACGCCCCGGCGCGCGCCCGCGCCTGGGCCGCCGCCCGCGGCTGGGGCCCGGCCGCCGGCGAGCGCGTGGCCACGCTGTTCTGCTACGACAACCCGGCGCTGCCGGCGCTGCTGGCCGCGCTGGCCACACAGGACACGCGGCCGACGCTGCTGCGCGTGGCCCCCGGCCCGGCGCGCGCCCGGCTCGACGCCCTGGCCCTGCCCGCCGGCCTGCGCCGGCTGGACCTGCCGCCGATGCCGCAGGACGACTTCGACCGCCTGCTGGCCAGCGCCAGCGCGCCGGGCGACCTGAACGTGGTACGCGGCGAGGACTCCTTCGTGCGTGCCCAGCTGTGCAGCAGCGCGCCCTTCCTGTGGCAGATCTACCCGCAGCACGACGGCGCCCACGGCCCCAAGCTGGACGCCTTCCTCGACCGCTGCCTGGACGGCGCCGACCCGGCCCTGGCCGCCGCGGTGCGCCAGGCCCAGCGCGGCCTCAACGGCCTGGCGCCCTTCCCGGCGCGCCTGCCCGACGCCGCGGCCTGGGCCGCCCAGCACGCCGCCTGGCGCGCGCAGCTGCTGGCGCAGCCCGACTTGTGCCGGCTGTTGCTGGACTTCGTCACCGATCCGGCCACAAAAGCACGCTAAAATGGTGGGCTTTGCTTCAACGCGCGCCGCGGATCCGCATGCGGGGCGCAGACCCTGGGAACACCCATGAAAATCGCTCAAGAAATCCGCGCCGGCAACGTCATCATGCAGGGCAAGGACCCGTGGGTCGTGCTCAAGACCGAGTACTCCCGGGGCGGCCGCAACGCCGCGACCGTGCGCATGAAGCTGAAGTCGCTGCTCAACAACCAGGGCACCGAAGTCGTCTTCAAGGCCGACGACAAGATGGACCAGATCGTCCTGGACAAGAAGGAATGCACCTACACGTACTTCGCCGACCCGATGTACGTGTTCATGGACGCCGACTACAACCAGTTCGAGGTCGAGGCCGAGAACATGGGCGACGCCATCTCCTACCTGGAAGACGGCATGCCGGTGGAAGTGGTGTTCTACGACGGCAAGGCCATCTCGGTCGAACTGCCCACCAGCGTGGTGCGCGAGATCACCTGGACCGAGCCCGCCGTCAAGGGCGACACCTCGGGCAAGGTGCTCAAGCCGGCCAAGATCGCCACCGGGTTCGAGATCATGGTGCCGATCTTCGTCGCCCAGGGCGACAAGGTGGAAATCGACACCCGCACGCACGAGTACCGCAAGCGCGTCTGATACCGCGCAAGCGCCGGCAACAGGGGCACTTCGGTGCCCCTTTGTCTTGCTGCTCCAATGTCGGCCGAGACCGCCCATGGCCAGCGAACCCGCCTTCGACTTCGACTTCGCGGTGCATGTGCCGCACCGCATGCAGCCCGGCCTGCGCCGGCTGGCGCCCGGCGCCCGGCAGCTGAGCCCGGCGGTCGAGCCGCACCGCGGCGTCTCGCGACACCTGCGCGAGAAGCTGGCCGTGCTGTGGGCCTTCCGCGACCAGGCCCTGCTGTGCCAGCCCGGCTTCGACCCGGTGCCGGCGCTGCAGGCGCTGGCCGCGCAGGCGGCGGCCGAATGGCCGCAGGCCTTCGCGCTGGACGCCGACGGCGGCTGGTCGGCCCCCGCGCTCGGCTGGGCGCTGGACGCCCGGCAGCGGCCGCGGGCGCTGGGCGCGCACCGCGACTGGCCCGAGGTCGGCCGCTTCCTGGGCGAGCTGCCCGCCGCGCAGCGCCGCCCCGCGCTGCTGGCGCTGGCCATCGCCGAGGACTTCGCGGTGCTCGACGGCGCCCGGCGCGGCGGCACCCTGCCCTTCCTGGCCGTGGCCCTGCCGTCGATGTGGGCGCCGGAAGACAAGCTCGGCCGCAGCTTCGCCGAGACCCACGCGCCGGTGGCCGACAACCGGCTGCTCGTCGGCGCCGCGCCGCAGCTGGTGCAGCTGGTCACCGGCGCCGATCGCTGGGAGCGCTTCGTCTGGACACTGAGCGCCCACCCGCGCCTGCACGCCCACCCGGCGCGCGTGGACCCGGCGCGCTGGGCGCCCGGGCTGGCCGGCGACGCGCTGGCCGCCCAGACCTGGTGGCGCACCGAGCGCCAGACCTTCATCCCGGTGCCCGGCAGCGCCCAGGCGGTGTTCACCATCCGCGTGGACGTGACGCCGCTGCCGCGCGCGCTGGCCTCGCCGGCCCAGGCCGCGCGGCTGCACGACGCGCTGGCGTCGATGAGCGACGCGGTGCTGGCCTACCGCGGCCTGGCCGGCGTGCGCGACGCGCTGCTGCACTGGCTGGCGGCCCGCGCCGGCGGCGCGGCGCCCGGCCAGCCCGCGCCCGGCCAGCGCGCACCCGGCCAGGCCCCTGCCGCATGAGCTGGGGCCCGCTGCAGCCCGCGCGCGTCGACTTCGCCGACGCTGCCGCCCCCGCCGCGCCCGACTACGGCGACCTCTACCACGCCCGCGCCGGCGCGCTGGCCCAGGCGCGCCACGTCTTCCTGGCCGGCAACGGCCTGCCCGGGCGCTGGTCGGGCCGGCCGCGCTTCACCGTGCTGGAGACCGGCTTCGGCCTGGGCAACAACCTGCTGGCGACCTGGCAGGCCTGGCGCGACGACCCGGCGCGCTGCGCCACGCTGTGGTACGTGGCCGTCGAGAAGCACCCGCTGACGCGCGCCGACCTGGCCCGCGCCCACGCCCGCAGCCCGCTGCCCGAGCTGGCCGCCGGCCTGGCGGCGCACTGGCCGGCGCTGACGCCGGACCTGCACCTGGTGGAGCTGGAGGATTCGCCGCGCGGCCGCGTGCGCCTGCTGCTGGCCTTCGGCGACATCGCCGCGGTGCTGCCCGAGCTGGTGCTGCAGGCCGACGCGCTGTACCTGGACGGCTTCGCCCCCGACCGCAACCCGGCGATGTGGGACGCTGCGGTCTTCCGCGCCCTGCCCCGGCTGCTGGCACCCGGCGCCACCGCGGCCACCTGGTGCGCCGCCGGCGCGGTGCGCCAGGCCCTGGCCGAGGCCGGCTTCGACGTCGACAAGGCGCCCGGCCTGCCGCCCAAGCGGCACATGACGGTGGCCCGCTTCGCGCCGCGCCACCGCCCGGCCGCGCCGCCCGGGCGCGCGCCGCAGCCGGACGTGCGCCAGGTCGCGGTGGTCGGCGCCGGCCTGGCCGGTGCGGCCGCGGCGCGCGCGCTGGCCGGCCAGGGCCTGGCGGTGACCGTGCTCGACCGCCAGCCCGGCTGCGCCCGCGAGACCTCGGGCAACCCCGGCGGCCTGGTGCACGGCGTGCTGCACCCGCAGGACGGCCCGCACGCGCGCTGGCTGCGCGCCGCCGCGCTGCACGCCGCCCGGGTGCTGCGGGCTCCGCTGGCCGACGGCCGGGTGGCCGGCACGCTGCAGGGCCTGCTGCGCGGCGAGCACGCGCTGGACGCCGCGGCCATGCAGGCCCTGCTGGACACGCTGGCGCTGCCGGCCGACTACGTCCAGGTGGCAGCCGGGGCCCTGCCCGACCCGGAATCGCTGACCACGTCCGGCACGCCTACCCCGCCCACCCCGCCCGAGGTGCCACCCCGCCGCGCCGCCTGGCGCTACCCGGACGGCGGCTGGCTGTCGCCGGCGGCGGTCTGCGCCCACGCGCTGGCCGGGCCGGGCATCGCCACCGCCTACGGTGCTGCGGTGGACCGGCTGCAGCCGGTGCCGGGCGCCGCGGGTACCGCCCCGCGCTGGCAGCTGCTGGCCGCCGACGGCCGCCTGCTGGCCGAGGCCGACGCCGTGGTGCTGGCCAATGCCAGCGACGCCGCCCGCCTGGGCGCGCCCTGGGCCGACACCGCCGCCGCCTGGCCGCTGAGCCGCGTGCGCGGCCAGACCACCGTGCTGGGCGCCGACACCCCCGGCCTGCCGGACCTGCCCGAGCCGCTGAGCGACGGCGGCTACGCGCTGCGCCTGGCCGACGGCCGCCTGCTGTGCGGCGCCAGCAGCCAGCCCGGCGACGAGGACGGCACCTTGCGCCCGGAAGAGCACGCCCGCCACCTGGCCACGCTGCGCCGGCTCACCGGCTGGGCGGGCGCCGTCGATGCGGCCGCGCTGGACGGCCGCGTCGGCTGGCGCCTGGTGGCCGCCGACAAGCTGCCGCTGGTCGGCCCGCTGCCCGCCGCGCCGGCCAGCCGTGCCGCGGCCGGCGGCCGCCCGCTGCGGCTGGAGCAGCCGCGCCAGGTGCCACGGGTGGCCGGGCTGTACGCGCTGACGGCGCTGGGCTCGCGCGGGCTGACCCAGGCCCTGCTGGCCGGCGAGCTGCTGGCCGCCTGGATCACCGGCGCGCCCTGGCCGGTGCCGGCCGCCCTGGCCGACCGCCTGGACGCCGCGCGCTTCGTCTCGCGCGCGCTGCGCCAGCAGGCGCGCCAGGCGTCGATCAGTCGAAGCTGAGCGTCTTCACGCCGTCCGGCGTGCCCAGCAGGCAGACGCGGGCGCGGTGGCGGGCGAAGATGCCCACGGTCACGACGCCGGGCCACTGGTTGACCTCGGTTTCCATCGCCAGCGGGTCGGTGATGGCCAGGCCGCGCACGTCCAGGATCAGGTTGCCGTTGTCGGTGGTCACCCCGGCACGCACGGCCGCGGTGCCGCCGTAGGCGCTGGCAAAGCGGCGCGCTACCTGGGCAGCGGCCATCGGGATCACCTCCACCGGCAGCGGGAAGCGGCCCATCACCTCGACCAGCTTGCTCTGGTCGGCGATGCAGACGAAGCGCTCGGCCAGGTCGGCGACGATCTTCTCGCGCGTCAGTGCCGCGCCGCCGCCCTTGACCATGTGGCCGCGGCCGTCGATCTCGTCGGCGCCGTCGATGTAGACCGGGATGGTCTGCACCGTGTTCGAGTCCAGCACCGCGATGCCGTGGGCCTGCAGGCGCTGCGTGCTGGCGATCGACGAGCTGACCGCGCCGGCGATGCGGTCCTTCATCGTCGCCAGCGCGTCGATGAAGCAGTTGACGGTGGAGCCGGTGCCGACGCCGACGATGCTGCCGGGCACCACGTGCGCCAGCGCGGCCTGGCCGACGAGGGCCTTCAGTTGATCCTGGGTCATCGCGGTGCTCATGGCGGCGGGGGTCGGGCGCCGGGCAGGCGCCGGTTCGAGGGGTGGGACAATCCCTGATTATGGCTTTCGTCCCCTACGCCCTCACCCGCCCCTTCCTCTTCGGCCTGGACCCCGAGCGCGCCCACGAGCTGACGCTGGAGGCCATCGCCACGCTGCAGGGCACGCCGCTGCAGTGCCTGTGGGCCCAGGCCCGGGTCGACGACCCGGTCACCGTCGCCGGGCTGAAATTCCCCAACCGCATCGGCCTGGCCGCCGGGCTGGACAAGAACGGCCGCTGCATCGACGGCCTGGGCGCGATGGGCTTCGGCTTCATCGAGGTGGGCACGGTCACGCCCAAGGCGCAGCCGGGCAACCCCAAGCCGCGCATGTTCCGCCTGCCGCAGCGCGACGCGCTGATCAACCGCCTGGGCTTCAACAACGAGGGCCTGGACGCCTTCCTGGCCAATGTGCAGCGGGCGCGGCACTTCCGCGCCGCCGGCGGCATCCTGGGCCTGAACATCGGCAAGAACGCCGCCACGCCGATCGAGGACGCGGCCAGCGACTACCTGCTGGGCCTGGAGGGCGTCTACCCGCACGCCGACTACGTGACGGTGAACATCTCCAGCCCCAACACCACGAACCTGCGCGCGCTGCAGAGCGACGCCGCGCTGGACGCGCTGCTGGGCGCGCTGCAGCAGCGCAAGGCCGCGCTGGCCACGCGCCACGGCCGCGCGGTGCCGATGTTCGTGAAGATCGCCCCCGACCTGGACGAGGCCCAGGTGCAGGTGATCGCCGCGACGCTGCGCGCCAACGGCATCGACGGCGTGATCGCCACCAACACCACGATCAGCCGCGAGGCGGTGCAGGGCCTGCCGCACGCCGACGAGACCGGCGGCCTCAGCGGCCGGCCGGTGTTCGCCGCCAGCAACCGGGTGATCGCCCAGCTGCGCGCCGAGCTGGGCGGCGCCTACCCGATCATCGGCGTCGGCGGCGTGCTCAGCGGCGCCGACGCGGTGGCCAAGCGCCAGGCCGGCGCCGACCTGGTGCAGGTCTACACCGGGCTGATCTACAAGGGCCCGGCGCTGGTGGCCGAGGCGGCGCGGGCGCTGGCGCGGGCGCGCTGAGCGGTCGGCGCGGCCCGGCCGGCGCGCCCTGCCGCGCGCTCAGTCGCCGGCCACCACGCCCTCGCGCCGCGGGTCGGCGCCGCCGAACCAGCCGCCGGGCCAGCGCTGCAGCAGGTGCAGGCCGCTGGTCAGCTCGGTGGCCTGCACCGGGTGGCCCAGCGCGCGCAGCGCGTCCTGCGTGGCCGCGGGGAAACGGCCGGCCTCCAGCAGCAGCGGGCCGCCCAGCTGGGCGGCGTTGGGCGCGGCCGCGGCGGCCTGCGGGTCCAGCCCCCAGCCCAGCGTGGCCAGCAACGCCCGCGCGGTGAAGTGCACGATCGCCGGGCCGCCCGGCGAGCCGGCCACCAGCAGCAGCCGGCCGTCACGGGCGTCGAACACCAGTGTGGGCGCCATGCTGGAGCGCGGGCGCTTGCCCGGCTGCAGGCGGTTGGCCACCGGCCGGCCGTCGGCGCCGCGGGGCTGGAAGGCGAAGTCGGTGAGCTGGTTGTTCAGCAGGAAGCCGCCGGGCAGGCCGCTGCCGCCGTCGCTCATCAGCTGGGCGCCGAAGGCGAACTCGATCGAGGTGGTCATGGCCACCGCCTGGCCCCGGCCGTCGACGATGCTGAGGTGGCTGGTGCCGAACTCCGGCTGCTCGGCCTGCGGCGCCCAGGCCTGGCGGCTGCCGGCGGGCTGGCCGGGCGGCGGGTCGGCCATGCGCCGCGGGCCGATCAGCGCGGCGCGCTGGCGCAGGTAGTCGGCGTCGAGCAGGCTGCCCCAGCGGCCGGCGGGCGCGGGGACGAAGCCGGGGTCGGCCACGTGCTGGGCGCGGTCGGCCCAGGCCAGGCGCGAGGCCTCGGCCCAGGCGTGCAGCCAGTCCGCGCCGGGCACGCCGTCGGCCGGGGCGCCGGCGTCCGGCCGGGCCAGGTCGAACAGCTGCAGCAGCTGCATCAGCGCCAGGTGGCCCGAGGACGGCGGCGGGAATCCGCAGACCCGCCAGCGCACGCGCCAGACGGTGCACAGCGCCGTGCGCTCGATCGGCCGGTAGCCGGCCAGGTCGGCCAGGTCCAGCCGGCCGGGGTTGCCGGCATGGCCACGCACCCGCGCGACGATGTCGGCCGCCACCGGGCCGGCGTGCAGCGCTGCGCTGCCCTGTTCGGCGATGGCGCGCAGCACCGCGGCCAGCGCCGGGTTGCGCAGGCGGTGGCCCACCGGCCAGGGCCGGCAGGCGCTGATGGTGCCGGGGCCGGCGGCGGCCGCGGGGTCGGTCCCGCTGGCGGCGGCGATGGCAGACGGTGGGCGGTCGGCAGCCGCGGCGCCGGCCGGCCGCGGGCCGCAACCGGGCTGGTAGAAGTGGGCGGCGGCCTGGGCGTCCTGGCGCAGCCGCGGCGCCGCCCAGGCCAGCAGGGTGTGCAGGCGCGGGCTCACCGGCACGCCCTGCTCGGCCAGGTCGATGGCCGGCTGCAGCAGCCGCGCCCAGGGCAGTCGGCCGTGGCGGCGGTGCACCGCCTCCAGCATGCGCACCGCACCGGGCACGCCGACCGCGCGGCCGCCGGCCACGGCGTCGAAGAAGGGCATGGGCCGGCCGTCGGGCCGCAGGAACAGGCCTTCGTCGGCGGCGGCCGGGGCGGTCTCGCGGCCGTCCCAGGCCTGCACCGTCCGGCCGTCCCACAGCAGCAGGAAGGCGCCGCCGCCCAGGCCGCTGCTCTGCGGCTCGACCAGGGCCAGCACCATCTGCACCGCCACCGCGGCGTCGACCGCGCTGCCGCCCTCGCGCAGCACCTGGGCGCCGGCCTCGGCCGCCAGCGGGTGGGCGGCGACCACACCCTGGCGCTGCAGCAGGCGGCCGGCCTGGGCGGCGAAGCCGCTGCCGGCCTCGGGCATCGCCGGGGCGGCACCGGCCGCGGGCGGCGCGCCCGCGAGCGGGTCGGCGGGCGCCCGGTCCGGCCGCGGGCCGGGCAGGCCGCAGGCGGCCAGCAGCAGCAGCGAGGCCAGCGCACCCGCCAGCAGGCGCGGATGCGGTGGGATGCGGGGCGGTCGGGCGGGCATGGGCTGCGATGCTAGCGGCCACCGCGGCGGGCGGTCGACGTCGGCCAGGGCCGCCGCGCCGGCACGGCCCCAGTCGCCGCGCCCGGAAACGACGAAGGCCGGCAGCGCCGGCCTTCCCTGCGCCGCAGCGCAGCGCGCGCGTCACCCGGGCAGCCCCGGGGATGTCAGCGCCTCACTGCAGCTGCACGCCGGTCTTGGTCTGCAGTTCCTCGCGGGTCACGCCGGGCGCCATCTCGACCACCTTCAGCCCGTGCGGCGTCACGTCCAGCACGGCCAGGTCGGTGATGATGCGGTCGACCACGCCGACGCCGGTCAGCGGCAGCGTGCAGCTGGGCAGGATCTTCAGGTCGAAGCCGCCGTCCTTGCGCCGCGCCACGTGCTCCATCAGCACGACGACGCTGCGCACGCCGGCCACCAGGTCCATCGCGCCGCCCATGCCCTTGACCATCTTGCCGGGGATCATCCAGTTGGCCAGGTCGCCCTTCTCGCTGACCTGCATCGCGCCCAGGATGGACAGGTTGATCTTGCCGCCGCGGATCATCGCGAAGCTGTCGTGGCTGCCGAAGATGCTGCTGCCGGCCAGCGTGGTCACGGTCTGCTTGCCGGCGTTGATCAGGTCGGGGTCGACCTCGGACTCGTCCGGAAAGGGGCCGATGCCCAGCATGCCGTTCTCGCTCTGCAGCCAGACCTCGATGTCGGCCGGCACGAAGTTGGCCACCAGCGTGGGCAGGCCGATGCCGAGGTTGACGTAGAAGCCGTCCTGCAGTTCCTTGGCCGCGCGGGCGGCCATCTCGTCGTGGGTCCAAGCCATGGTGAACGTTTCCTTGATCTGCAATGGTGGGTCGGGCTGTCCACGGCCGGGCCTTGCATGCCCGACCGCTTCGCCAGGCGTGCCGAGGTCCGCAGGGACCTCGGCACGTCCGGGCTCAGCCCTTCGGGTTCTGCTTGGTGGTGCGCTTCTCGATGCGCTTCTCGGGCGTGGCGTTGAGCACCAGGCGGTGCACGTAGATGCCGGGCAGGTGGATCGCGTCGGGGTCCAGGCTGCCGGTCTCGACGATCTCCTCGACCTCGACCACCGCGATCTTGCCGGCCATGATGGCCGCCGGGTTGAAGTTGCGCGCGGTGCGGCGGAACACCAGGTTGCCGCTCTTGTCGGCCTTCCAGGCCTTGCCCAGCGCGACGTCGGGCACCAGGGCGCGCTCCATCACGTATTGGTGGCCGTCGAACTCGCGGATCTCCTTGCCCTCGGCCACCAGCGTGCCCACGCCGGTGCGGGTGAAGAAGGCCGGGATGCCGGCGCCGCCGGCGCGCAGGCGCTCGGCCAGCGTGCCCTGGGGCGTGAACTCCAGCTCCAGCTCGCCCGCCAGGTACTGGCGCTCGAACTCCTTGTTCTCGCCGACGTAGCTGGAGATCATCTTCCTGATCTGCCGGGTCTCCAGCAGCTTGCCCAGGCCGAAGCCGTCGACGCCGGCGTTGTTGGAGATGACGGTCAGGTCCTTGGCGCCGGAATCCTTCAGCGCCTCGATCAGCGCCTCGGGGATGCCGCACAGGCCGAAACCGCCGACGGCCAGCAGCTGGCCGTCGCGCACGATGCCGGCCAGGGCCGCCGCGGCGCTGGGGTAGATCTTGTTCATGGAGGTCGGCTCATTCAGAGGGGGTGGAACGCCCGGGCGCGGCCCGGGCAGCGGACGGCGCGAAGCGTACTACTTACTCGATTAAGTAGGGGTTACGTAAAATCGCCTAAATCCTGTCCCCAAGCCCGCCGGAGATCCGCCCGCCATGACCGCTGCCGCACCCGCCCAGCCCCCCGCCATCGACGCCGCCGCGCTGCAGCGCATGCTGGCCGAGGTGTTCGCGCCCTGGGTGCAGGAGCTGCAGCTGCAGGTGCTGGAAGCCAAACCCGGCGAGGTGCTGCTGCGCCTGCCGGTGGCGCCCATCCACGTGCACGGCGGCGGTGTGGTCTGCGGCCAGACGCTGATGGCCGCGGCCGACACCGCGATGGTGCTGGCGGTGTCGGCGCAGATCGGCGGCTTCAAGCCCATGACCACGGTGCAGCTGCAGACCAGCTTCCTGCGCCCGGTGCCCGGCAACAGCCCCGAGGCGCGCGTGCTGGCCCGCGTGCTGCGCGCCGGCAAGAACCTGGTCTTCGGCGAGATCGAGGTGCTGGACGCCCAGGGCCGGCTCGCCACCCACAGCACCACCACCTACGCACTGCTCTGACCGGGCATGCCCGACCTGGCGCTCGACTACCGCACGGCGTTCGACCTCGCGCCCATCGGCCTGTGCCTGTCGCGCCAGCGCCAGATCGTCGACTGCAACCAGCAGCTGCTGGCGATGTTCGGCGCCCAGCGCGAGCAGCTGGTCGGCCACAGCTTCGCCGTGCTCTACCCCAGCGCCGACGAGTTCGAGCGCACCGGCGCGCGCATCGTCGCCAGCCTGGACACCCGCGGCTGGTACGCCGACGAGCGGGTGATGAAGCGGCTGGGGCCGGTCGGCGGCGGCCCGCAGCCCGGCGAGCTGTTCTGGTGCCATGTCTCGGGCCGCGCGCTGGACCCGGCGCAGCCGCACGCCGCCGGCATCTGGGCCTTCGAGGACCTGTCGTCGCGGCGCAAGCTGAAGGTCGAGTTCACCGCCCGCGAGCGCGAGATCGCCGCGCTGCTGATCGAGGGCCTGACCAGCAAGCTGATCGGCAAGCGCCTGGCGATCAGCCCGCGCACGGTGGACGTCTACCGCGCCCGGCTGATGCGCAAGGTCGGCGCGGCGACCACGCCCGAGCTGGTCAACAAGCTGCTCAACGGCTGAGCGCGCCGCGGCCGGCGCCGGCCAGCGCGGCGGCCACCGCCCGGCGCAGCGCCGGCACGTCCACCGGCTTGGTCAGGTAGGCGCCGAAGCCGGCGGCCTGCGCCGCGGCCAGGTCCGCCGGCGCGGCCTGGGCGCTCAGCGCGATGCAGGGCAGGCCGGCCAGCGCCGGGTCGTCGCGCAGCCAGGCGCGCAGGTCCAGCCCGCTGGCGTCGGGCAACTGGATGTCGACCAGCAGCAGCGCCGGCGCGGCGCTGCGCGCCAGCGCCAGCGCGCTGCGCGCGTCGGACGCGTGCAGCACCTGGTGGCCGTCCAGCGCCAGCGCCTGCTCGACCAGGGCCAGGCTGGCCGGATCGTCCTCGACGTACAGCAGCTTCGCCGGCGCCACCGCGGCGCCGGGCGACGGCGGCGCCGCCGCACTGGCGTGCGGGGCCTCGGGCGGCTGCGCGGCGCCCAGCGTGACCTCGAAGCTGCTGCCTTCGCCGGGCCGGCTGGAAAAGCCGATGCGCCCGCCCATCGCGTGCACCAGGCGCCGCGTGATGCTCAGCCCGATGCCGGTGCCGGCGACCGCCGAGCGCGCCTGGTCCAGCCGGTTGAAGGGCTCGAACACATGGGCCTGCTGCGCCTCGCTGATGCCCAGGCCGGTGTCGCGCACGCGCAGCGTCCAGCCGTCGCCGTCGGCCAGCAACTCGACGTGGACCTCGCCGCCCTCGCGGTTGTACTTGACCGCGTTGCTCAGCAGGTTGATCAGCACCTGGCGCAGGCGCAGCGCGTCGGCCTGCACCCAGGCCGAGGGCGGCAGCGCCGGCGCGTGGATCTGCACCCGGCGGCGGTCGGCGTCGGCCTGCACCATCGAGCGTGCCTGGGCGATGGCCGGGCCCAGCGGCACCGCGTCCATGCGCAGCCCGACCTGGCCGGCCTCCAGCCGCGACAGGTCGAGCACGTCGTCGATCATCTCCAGCAGGTGCCAGCCGGCCTGCTCGATCTGCTGCAGCTGCTGGCGCTGGCGCTCGGGCGGGCTGCGGCCCAGCGTCAGGCCCATCACCTGGGTGAAGCCCAGCACCGCGTTCAGCGGCGTGCGCAGCTCGTGGCTCATGCGCGAGAGGAACTCGCTCTTGGCCCGGCTGTCGGCCTCGATGCGGGCGGTCTCCTCGCGCAGGCGCTGCATCTCCAGCTCGGGCCCGATGTCGCGCAGCGCGACGACCACCGCGCCCGGGTCGCCCGGCTGCGGCGCGGAGGCGCGGTGCTGCTCGGTGCGCAGGTGGCGGCCGTCCAGCGTGGCCAGGGTGACCTGGTCGCCGCTGCCCTGCAGCCGGTCGGCCAGCGACTGGCCGAGCAGCGCGTCGGCATCGGCGGCGCCCAGCAGGCGCGCGCCGGCGGCGTTCATGCGCAGGATGCGGCCGTCCGAGCCCAGCAGGCACAGCAGCACCGGAGAGGCGTCCAGCATCGAGCGCTGCAGCGCCTCGCCGGCGCGGGTGCGGTGCAGCTGCAGGTCCAGGCCCTCGCGCACGGCGCCGATCAGCACCGTCGGGATCACCGCCAGCACGATGGGCAGCACCGTCAGCAGCGCGTCGGCGCCCCCGGCGACCGCGCCCGTGCCCGCGCCCGCGCCCGCGCCGCTGAACAGGCCCAGCGCGAACACCGCGTTGAGCAGCACTGAGGCGCACAGCGCCGCCACCGCCGCGGCCAGGAAGCCGCCGAACAGCGCCACCGCCATCAGCACCAGCATCACGTAGGCGAAGGGATAGGGCAGCCAGGTCGGCGCCAGCGCGCTGGCCGCGACCACGCCGGCCAGCCCCAGCAGCACGCCCGGCCGGGCGAGGCGGCGGAAGGTCGGGCCGTGCGCCACCAGCCACAGGCCCAGCGGCAGCAGCGTGGCCACGCCGAAGGCGGTGCTGACCACCCAGGACAGCGCCAGCGCCGCCGGCGACGGCCCCAGCGGCGTGCCCAGCAGCACCGGCACCGTCAGCACCGCGGTGGCCGCGCCGGCCAGCGCCGGCAGCACGCCGGCCAGGACCAGCGCGCGCAGCAGCGCCAGCGGGTCGACCACGGCGCGCGCCGGGTCAACGTGGCGCTCCAGCAGGCGCAGCGACAGCACGATCTGCAGCAGGTTGGCCGGCACGAAGGACAGCGCGACGCGCCAGGGGTCGCCGTAGCTCAGGTTGGCCAGCGGGATGGTCAGCGCCAGCGCCGGCAGCAGCCAGCGGCGCTGGGCCGGCGCCAGCATCAGCAGCCACAGGCTGGCGAAGGCGTCGGGCAGCCACATCGTCGAGATGTGCTGCGGCTGGCGCGACAGGTGGATGCAGCCCAGCGCCAGCAGGTAGTAACCCAGCGCACCGACGGCCACCGCCAGCGCCGGCCCGGGGGCCAGGCCGCGCGCCGGCCGCACCGCGGCGTCGGGCATCAGGGTGGGGGCATCGGTCAAGCGCGGTCTCCGGGGGTGGCAGCCAGGCAGCCACCACGCAGGGATTGTGCCCAGCGGGGCCGAGCGGCACCACGTGGCCAAACCCGTGGGCGGGCGCGGCGGCGCCGGCCGCGGGCTTGAACTCTGGCGCCGACGGCCCACACTGTCGGGGCAGGAGAGCCGCACCATGACCACCGTCCGCCCCGCCGCCGTCGCCGGCAGCTTCTACCCCGCCGACGCCACGGCGCTGCGCAGCGCCGTGGCCCGCCACCTGGCCCGGGCGGCCGGCGCCCCCGCCCGGCCGGCGACCGCACCCGGCGCGCAGCCGGCCGCCGCCACGGCCCCGCCCAAGCTGCTGGTGCTGCCGCACGCCGGCTACACCTACTCGGGCGACGTGGCCGCGCACGGCTACGCGCTGCTGGCGCCGCTGCGCGGGCGCATCCGCCGCGTCGTGCTGCTGTGCCCGACGCACCGCGTCGGCGTGCGCGGCCTGGCCGCGCCGACGGTGGACGCCTTCGCCACGCCGCTGGGCCCGGTGCCGGTGGACCAGGCGGCGCTGGCCGCGCTGGACGACCTGCCGCAGCTGCTGCGCAGCGACCGCGTCCACGCCCAGGAGCACGCGATCGAGGTGCACCTGCCCTTCCTGCAGCTGGTGCTGGGCGAAGGCTTCACGCTGGTGCCGCTGGCGGTGGGCCAGGCCGGTGCCGACACGGTCGACGCCGTCGTGGAGCGCCTGTGGGGCGGCGACGAGACCCTGGTCGTGGTCAGCTCGGACCTGTCGCACTACCAACGCCTGGCCCAGGCCCGGGCGCACGACCGCGCCACGGTGCAGCGCATCCAGGCCTTCGCCGACGACCTGTCCGGCGAGGACGCCTGCGGCGCCCATGCGCTGAACGGCGCGCTGCGCACCGCCCGCCGCCACGGCCTGCAGCCGCGGCTGCTGGACCTGCGCAACTCCGGCGAGACGGCCGGCGGCGACCCGGACCGCGTGGTGGGCTATGCCGCGATCGCCTTCGCGCCCGGCGCCGGCGCGGCCGGGGCCGGACCGCAGGGCCCTGCCGCGGATCGCGCCGCCACGGCCGCGGCCACCACCACCACCACCACCACCACCACCGCCACCGCCACCGCCACCGCCACCGCCACCGCCACCGCCACCGCCGAAGGCGCCGCCGAGAGTGCCGCCGGAAGCGCCGCCGGAAGCGCCGCCGAAAGTGCCGCCGGGCGCGCCGCCGGGGGCACCGCACCGGACCCCGCCGCGGACCCCGCGCTGGGCGCCGCGCTGCTGGCGACCGCCCGCGCCGCGATCACCGACGCGCTGGGCCTGGCGGTGCCGACGGTGCCGGCGCACCCGCGGCTGGCCGAACGCGGCGCCTGCTTCGTCACGCTGCACGACGCGCAGGGCGCGCTGCGCGGCTGCGTCGGCCACCTGGCCGCCGAGGGCCCGCTGGGCGAGGACGTGCACAACAACGCGCTGGCCGCCGCCTTCGGCGACCGCCGCTTCGCGCCGCTGCGCGCGTCCGAGTGGCCGGGCATCCGGCTGGAGGTGTCGGTGCTGACGCCGCTGACCCCGCTGCCCGGCGCCGCCACGCTGGCCGAGGCCGGCGCCCGGCTGCGCCCGGGCGAGGACGGCGTGGTGCTGGCCTGGCAGGGCCAGCGCGCCACCTTCCTGCCCCAGGTCTGGGCCCAGCTGCCGTCGCCGCGCGCGTTTCTGGAGGCGCTGCTCCAGAAAGCGGGGCTGCCGCTTGATTTCTGGGACCCCGGCATCCAGCTGTGGCGCTACCGGGTCACCGCATTCGAGGAGCCGCGCCATGAACGCCCCCGCCCGCACTGACATCCCCGTCGCCGGTGCCGACACGCCCTTCCCCGCCCGCTGGTGGCACGCCCTGCCCGACGGCCGGCTGCAGTGCGACCTGTGCCCGCGCGACTGCCGGCTGCACGACGGCCAGCGCGGCCTGTGCTTCGTGCGCGAGCGCCGCGGCGACGCGATGGTGCTGGCCACCTACGGCCGCAGCTCGGGCTTCGCGCTGGACCCGATCGAGAAGAAGCCGCTGAACCACTTCCACCCCGGCTCGTCGGTGCTGTCCTTCGGCACCGCCGGCTGCAACCTGGCCTGCAAGTTCTGCCAGAACTGGGACATCTCCAAGAGCCGCGAAATGGACCGGCTGCAGGACCAGGCCAGCCCCGAAGCGATCGCCCGCGCCGCCCAGGCGGCCGGCGCGGCCAGCGTGGCCTTCACCTACAACGACCCGGTGATCTTCGCCGAGTACGCGCTGGACGCGGCCGACGCCTGCCACGCGCGGGGCGTGGCCACGGTGGCGGTGACTGCCGGCTACATCCACCCCGAACCGCGGCGCGCCTTCTTCGACAAGATGGACGCGGCCAACGTCGACCTGAAGGCCTTCACCGACAGGTTCTACGTCGAGCAGACCGCGTCGCACCTGGCGCCGGTGCTGGACACGCTGCAGCACATCGTGCACGACACGCGCTGCTGGCTGGAGATCACCACGCTGCTGATCCCGGGCCTGAACGACAGCACGGCCGAGCTGGAGGCGATGTGCCGCTGGATCGCCGACCACCTGGGCCGGCAGGTGCCGATCCACTTCACTGCATTCCACCCCGACTACAAGCTGGCCGATGTGCCGCGCACGCCGGCCGACACGCTGCAGCGCGCGCGCCGCATCGCGCTGGCGGCCGGGCTGCAGCATGTCTACACCGGCAATGTGCACGACCCCGAGGGCGGCACCACCCGCTGCCCCGGCTGCGGCCACGGCCTGATCGAGCGCGACTGGCACGCGGTGCTGCACTACGGCCTGGACGAGCGCGGTGCCTGCCCCCACTGCGGCACCGCGGTGGCCGGGCGCTTCGACGCGCAGTTCGCCGGCCGGCTGGGGCGGCGGCGCGTGCCGGTGCGGGTGGCGGTGGCCTGAGCAGGCGGCCCGACCCGGCGCGCTGCTCAGGGGCCGATCGGCTCGCGCAAGCGGCGGCGCAGCGCGTCGGGGATGGGCTGCGACTTCTGCGCCTTGAAGTCGGTCCACACCACGGTGGCGCCGCCGCTGGCATGCACCACGCCGGGCTGATCGGTCCGCTCGAGCGTGGCGTAGGTGTCCACGGTGCTGCGGCCCATCGCGCCGACGTAGTGCCGCGCAAGCACCTCGCCCGGGTACTCGAGCTGGCGCGTGAAGTTGCAGAAGGCGTTGACGATGATCGGCCCCACGCCGTCCGGCCCGGCCAGCACGCCCAGCCGGTGGAACCACTCGATGCGCAGCGTCTCCAGGTAGCGGAAGTAGACGGTGTTGTTGACATGGCCCATCGCGTCCATGTCGCCCCAGCGGATGGGGATCACCATCTGGAAGGTCAGCAGCCGGTCCTCGGGCAGGTCGAAGCGCATCGTCGGGCCGCCGGCGCTCAGGCGGCCGGGTCGGCGGGCGGCTGCAGCGCGATGCCCAGCTCGCCGGCCAGGCGCTCGACCAGCGCGCGCAGCGCCGCCAGTTCCTCGCCCTGGCGCTTCAGCTCGGACTTCAGCGCCACCAGCTCGCCGACGCTGACCGCGTCGGCGTCGCTGGCGCCGCTGGGCAGGCTGGCGGCGGCGGTCATCTGCACCTCGCCGCACAGCAGGTGGGCCCAGCGCGGCTCGCGCGCGCCGGGCGCGCGGGCCAGCAGCACGGCGCGCGGCGGGTAGCGCTCGGCCAGCTCGGCGAGCACGGCCTCGACCGCGGCGATGTCGGCGAAGCGGTGCAGGCGCTCGGCATTGGCGCGCAGCTCGGCCGCGGTCTGCGGGCCGCGCAGCATCAGCACGGCCAGCAGCGCCACCGCGGCCGGCGGCACGTTCAGCCCGCGCGCGGCGTTGTGCTCGTACTTGCTGACGCGGCCGCCGCTGGTCTCGAAGACCAGGCTCATGCTCTTGAGGCCGTCGATGGCGGCCAGCACCTCGCTGTCGCCGGCGTTGATCACCGGGTCGCGGGCGGTCTTCTGGTTGCAGCCGGCCACCAGCGCGTTCAGGCTCAGCGGGTAGGTGTCGGGCACCGTGGCCTGCTTTTCCACCAGCACCGCGAGCACGCGGGCCTCCAGCGGGGTCAGTGCGCGTGCCATTGCCGCCGCCCCGGGCTCAGACGCTGAAGCCGTCGTCGGCGGCCAGCACGGTGCCGTTGATGAAGTGGCTCTCGTTGGCGCACAGCATCACCAGGGCCGCGTCCAGGTCCTGCGGCTTGCCCACGCGCTTGCGCGGCAGCATGCCGATCAGCTTCTGGCCCGATTCGGTCTGCCAGTGCGCGTGGTTGATCTCGGTGTCGATGTAGCCCGGGCACAGCGCGTTGACGTTGATGCCGAACTTGCCCCATTCCAGGGCCATCGCGCGGGTCATGTGGATCACCGCGGCCTTGCTCATGCAGTAGACGCCGATCTGGCCCAGCACCTTCAGGCCGGCCATCGACGCGACGTTGACGATGCGCCCGCCGGTGAAGGTGCCCGGCGCGGTGCCGCGGCTGCGCGCGATCATGCGCTTGGCCACCTCCTGGGCGACGAAGAACGCGCCGCGGGTGTTGGTGCCCATCACGTAGTCGTAGTCCTCGGGCGTCACGTCGACCAGCTTCTGCGTGGTGCTGACGCCGGAGTTGTTGACCAGGATGTCGATCGCGCCCATCTCGGTCTCGGCGTGGGCCACGGCCGACTTGACGCTGTCGGGGTCGGTGACGTCGAGCTCGACGACATGGGCGTCGCCGCCGGCGGCCTCGATCTCGGCACGCAGCGTCTTCAGCCGCTCGATCCGGCGCGCGGCCAGCACCACGCCGGCCCCGGCCTGGCTCAGCGTGCGCGCGAACTGCGCACCCAGGCCGCTGGAGGCGCCGGTGACGAAGGCCACGCGGCCGGAGAGATCGATGTTGTAGCTCATGGTCGGATCGGATCGGGAGAGAAGTCGGCGGCCCCGGGGGCGACGGCGGGACCGCGGCGCTTGTCGCAGCCCGGCTTGCGCGCCGGGGCTGCGGGGACCGCTGTCGGGGACGATAGCACGCGGGTCGCGGCGGGCGCGTCGCCGGCGCATCAGCGGGCCGGCCGGCGCGGCGCGGCGCCGGCCTCAGGCGGGCGCCGGCGGCAGGGCCGGCAGCGCCGGGCCGGCGCGGCGCAGCAGCGCCAGCCAGTCGTCCAGCGCCATCGGCCGCGCGAAGTGGTAGCCCTGGTACTCGTCGACGCCCATCGCGCGCAGCGCGGCCAGCTGCTCGGCGGTCTCCACGCCCTCGGCCACGGTGCGCATCGCCAGCGACTTGCAGGCCCGCACGATGTAGCCGAGGAAGCGCGTGGCCGCCGGGTCGCCCGGCACGTCCATCACCAGGCTGCGGTCGATCTTGACCTTGTCGAAGGGCAGGTGGCGCAGGTAGCCCAGCGACGAGTAGCCGGTGCCGAAGTCGTCCAGCGCCAGCGAGAAGCCGTGCTGGCGCAGCCGGTGCAGCAGCGGCGTGACCAGGTCCATGTTGTGCACCAGGGCCGACTCGGTCAGCTCGAGCTCGATCATCTGCGGCGCGATGTCGTGGCGCCGGCAGGCGTGCAGCAGCAGGCTGTCCAGGCCGGGCTCGAGCAGCTGCTTGGGCGACAGGTTCACCGCCACCGGCAGCGGGTGGCCCAGCGCGGCGGCGGCGGCGGCCACCTGCGCGGCGGCGTGCGCGGCGTGGCGGCCCATCAGCTGGATCAGGCCGACCTTCTCGGCCAGCGGGATGAACTCCACCGGCGAGACGGCACCGAAGGCCTCGGGCGTCCAGCGCATCAGCAGCTCGGCGCCCACCGGGTGGCCGCTGGCGTCGACCTTGGGCTGCACGACGAAGTGGAAGCCGTTGCGCTGCGTGTCCTCGCGCAGCAGGCTGGTCATGCGCAGCCGGCGCTCGGCGTCGCTCTCCAGCGCCGGGTCGAAGTACATGAACGCGTTGCGGCCGTGCTCCTTGGCGGCGTACATCGCCAGGTCCACCCGCCGCAGCAGCGCGCGGGTGTCGGTGCCGTCGCGCGGCACCAGCACCGCGCCCAGCGCGGCGGTGATGCGCACCTCGTGGCCATCGAGGTCGAAGGCGCCGGCCAGCGCGGCCAGCGCGCCCTGGGCGGCGGCGCGCACCTCGGTGTCGCTGCTGCCGGGCGGCAGCACCACCAGGAACTGGTCGCTGCCCCAGTGCGACAGCAGGGCCGCGGCGGGCAGCGCGGCGGCCAGGCGCTGGCCGACCTCGGCCAGCAGCGCGTCGCCGCGGTCGTGGCCATAGGAGTCGTTGATCTCCTTGAAGGCGTCCAGGTCGATGTAGAGCAGGCCGAAGGCCGGATCGGGCCGGGCCAGCGCGGCGTCGATGTGCAGCTGCGCGGCCAGCCGGTTGGGCAGGCCGGTCTGCTCGTCGACCAGGGCCATGCGCTGCAGCCGTGCCTCGGACTCGCGGCGCTCGCGCAGGTCGTGCAGCGCCACCAGCAGGCAACGGCGTCCGCCCACGCTGCCGGCCACCGAGGTGATCGACACCTCCACCGGCAGCCGCCCGGCCTCGCTGCACAGGTCCAGCTCGGCGCGCCAGATGCCGTCGGCCAGCACGCGCGGCGCCACCTCGTCGCCCACCGGCAGCCAGCGCCGCAGGTCGGCGCCGGGCATCAGCCCGCTGTCGTCGCCGGCCAGGCGCAGCATGGCCTCGTTGACCTCCAGCACCAGCCAGCCGGTGTCGACCACCACCATCGCGTCGCGGGTGCTGGAGAAGGCGTGGGCCATCAGCCGCAGCGACTCCTCGGCCTCGCGCTGCGCGCTGACGTCCTTGAGCGTGCCCAGCATGCGCCGCACGCCGGCGGCGGCGTCGGCCTCCAGCGCGCGGCCGCGCACGCGCAGCCAGCGCACCCGGCCGTCGGCCTCGAGCAGGCGGAAGCTGACGTCGATGTCGGGGTGGGCGCCGCGCAGGTGCAGCTGCCAGGCCAGGCGCAGCGCCGGCAGGTCCTCGGGCAGGACCTGGGCGAACAGCTGCTGCAGCGTCAGCCCGCCGGCCGCGGCCGGCAGGCCCAGGCCGCCGGCGTTGCGCGGCGCGGTGGCCTGCGGGTGGTCGACGGTGATGCGGTCGCTGGCGGCGTCCCATTCCCAGACGCTCTCGCCGCTGGCCCACAGCGCCAGCCGCACGCGGCGTTCGGCCGCCTGGGCGGCGGCCAGCGCCGCCGCGTCGGCGTCGGGAGGCTGGCGCGCGTTCATCGGCCGCGCGGGCGCCTGCGGTGGACCGCAAACGCCTGGGTGACAGTCGAAAGGCTCATGGCTTGGTACAACGGGGCTGCCGTCGAGCCTAACCCAGGCCGGGGCCCGTCGATGCCGGGAAAAGCCGGTGAAGCACCGCCAGCGGCGCGCCATCGGGGCCCCTGGAGTACCGCCTCCAAAATAGCACGACCGTTCGATTTTTCAGGGGCGCCGGGTAGAATCCCGGCCGGACAGCCGCCCGTCCCGGGGGCGATGCACGCATTCAAAACCACAGGAACAGTCGCGATGACACCGCAGGAGATCCTCGAACAGTTCGGCCCGCGCGAGGCCATGGAGTACGACGTGGTCATCGTCGGCGGCGGCCCGGGCGGCATGGCCACGGCCATCCGCCTGAAACAGCTGGCCGCGGCGGCGGGCCAGGAGATCTCGGTCGTCGTGCTCGAGAAGGGCTCGGAGCCCGGCGCGCACATCCTGTCCGGCGCGGTGATGGACCCGATCGCGCTGAACGAGCTGATCCCGAACTGGCGTGACCTGGGCGCGCCGCTGCACCAGCCCGTCACCGGCGACCAGCTGCTGCAGCTGACCGCCGACGGCACCGCCAGCATCCCCGACTGGCTGATGCCCACCTGCTTCCACAACGAGGGCAACTACGTCATCAGCCTGGGCGCGGTGGTGAAGTGGCTGGGCGAGCAGGCCGAGGCGCTGGGCGTCGAGGTCTTCCCCGGCTTCACCGGCGCCGAGGTGCTGTACGACGCCCAGGGCCGCGTGCGCGGCGTGGCCACCGGCAACATGGGCATCGGCAAGGACGGCGAGCCCACCGAGAACTTCCAGCTCGGCATGGAGCTGCTGGGCAAGTACACCGTGTTCGCCGAGGGCGCGCGCGGCCACCTGGGCAAGCAGCTGATCGCCAAGTACCAGCTCGACGACGGCCGCGACCCGCAGAGCTGGGCCATCGGCATCAAGGAGCTGTGGGAGATCCCGGCCGAGAAGGCCCAGCCCGGCCTGGTGGTGCACACCAGCGGCTGGCCGGTGGAGGACGGCAGCTTCGCTGGCGGCTTCCTCTACCACCTGGAGGGCAACAAGGTCACGCTGGGCTATGTCGTCGGCCTGGACTACCAGAACCCCTGGATGAGCCCCTTCGAGGAGATGCAGCGCTGGAAGACGCACCACGCGATCCGCGCCCACATCGAAGGCGGCAAGCGCATCGGCTACGGCGCGCGCGCGATCAACAACGGCGGCCTGCAGTGCCTGCCCAAGCTGGTGTTCCCGGGCGGCGCGCTGATCGGCTGCGACGCCGGCTTCCTCAACGCCGCGCGCATCAAGGGCAGCCACGCCGCGATCAAGACCGGCATGCTGTGCGCCGAGGCCATCGTGCCGGCGCTGATCGCCGGCCGCAGCCACGACGAACTGAGCGCCTACCCCGAGGCCTTCGAGAAGAGCTGGCTGCACGCCGAACTGATGCAGACGCGCAACTTCAAGCCCTGGTTCAAGAAGGGCCCGCTGGTCGGCACGCTGATGACCGGCATCGAGCAGTGGCTGATGCCCAAGTTCGGCATCGTCCCGCCGTGGACCATCCACCGCGACAAGCCCGACCACGCCTACCTGCGCCCGGCCGCCGAGTGCCCCGAGATCGAGTACCCGAAGCCCGACGGCCAGCTGACCTTCGACCGCCTCTCGTCGGTGTTCATCAGCAACACCAACCACGAGGAGAACCAGCCGGCGCACCTGACACTGAAGGACGCGGCGGTGCCGGTGGCGATCAACCTGGCCAAGTACGCCGGGCCGGAGGGGCGCTTCTGCCCGGCCGGCGTCTACGAGTTCGTCAAGAACGAGGACGACGGCAGCGACCGCCTGCAGATCAACGCGCAGAACTGCGTGCACTGCAAGACCTGCGACATCAAGGACCCGACGCAGAACATCGTCTGGGTCACGCCCGAAGGCGGCGGCGGCCCGAACTACGCGGGCATGTGAACCCCGGCACGCCGGTGCCCCGCGGCACCGGCCCGGCAGGAAAGGCGGCGCAATTGCGCCGCTTTTCGCTTTCTGATGCCGGCATCGGGCGCGGGCGGGCCTGCCCAGAATCGGCCCCATCATGAAGGCACCCCGGCTCGACGAGGTGCCGGCCCGCGTGGTGGCCTGGCACAACCGCCACCCGCTGGCCCGGCGCATCAGCGCCTCGCAGGTGCACGGCATCGGCGAGGTGGTGCTGCCCTTCGCCAGTGCCCTGCCTGTCGCCGCGCCGCCGGCGCCGCCAGCGGCGCCGGACCACCTGCCGACGATCGAGGAACTGCTGGCCGCCGAGGCCATCCCGCCCGAGGTCGCCCGCTTCGACGCGCTGGTGCGCCGCGCCGCCCATCCGCCGACCGAGGCGCCCGCCGAGGTGCCGGCCGGGCCCGCCCCCGATGCGCCGGCCGACGACGTTATCGCCTCGGACGCCGAGGGCGAGGCCGCGCTGGAGATCCCGCTGCTGGACGACGACCCGGCCGCGGACGAGCCGCCCGCCCCCGGCCCGGCCGGCGGCGGCACGGACGACGAGGTGGCGCTGGCCGACGCACCGACGCTGGTGCAGGCCGGCACCGCGGTGGAGGCCAGCCAGGTCGACCTGGTCGAGCCCGCCGCCGCCCTCGCCCCGCCCGCGGGCCCGAGATTCGCCGCCCGCAGCGCGGCCCAGCACGCCGACCAGGCCGCCGCAGCCGGCCTGGCCCTGCCGCCACCGGCCGCCACGGCCGCCACGGCGGCCACGCCGGCGCTGCCCGCCTGGCGCCGCCTGCTGGCACGGCTGACCACCCGTGGCACCGCGGCGGCGCGGCCGCGGCTGCAGCCGCTGTTCGACGAGGACTTCCTGTGGCCGCTGGCGCCGCGGCGCATCGCCCGCTGGGCGCGGCGCCACGGCGCACTGCAGCCCATCGCGCCGGCCGACTGGCCGCACCGCGTCATCGCCACCGAGCCCCGCCTGCGCGCGGCCCGGCGCCTGCGCGGCCAGGCGCACGAGGCCGGCGTGCACGTGCTGAGCGCGGCCATCGGCGTCGGCGACCGGCGCATGCGCGTGCTGGTCGCACCCGACGGCCGCGTGCTGGGGCCGCGCTCGTACAGCCCGACGCGGCTGGCCGTGGCCGCCGCGGCCGCCGCGCTGGCGCTGCTGGCCGGCGGCTGGTGGCTGCGCCAGTGGAGTGCGGCCGGAACGCACGGCCTCGCGGCCCCGGTGGCGGCACCGGCGGCGGCGTCCGCACCCGGCGCGCCGGCCGAGGCCGCCGCCGTCGCAGCCGTGCCGGCGTCGGCCGCCGCGTCGGCAGCGCAGGCCCAGGTGGCGCCGGACGCCGAGGTCGGCGCGCACGCGGCCTCGCAACCGCACTCGCAACCGCACTCGCAACAGACCTCGCAACAAGCCTCGCAACCGGCCGACGCGGCCGCCGCCGCCCGCGCGGCGAGCTCCGCGGCCCCCGCGAGCGCCCCGGCCACCCCGGCAGCGGAGACCGCCGCCCCGGCCGCCTCTGCGCCGCAGGCCGACATCCGCCCCCGCCTGAGCGACGACGAGCGCCGCGCCGCACGCGCCCAGGGCGCCCAGCTGCGCGGCGAGCCCCCGCCGCCGCCGCCGGTGACCGCGGTCTTCGCCGTCGTCAGCCTGCCCGAGCGCCAGCGCGAGGCCGCGCTGCGCGCCCAGGCCCTGATGCAGGCGGCCGGCCCCCGGCTGGATGTGCCGGCGCCCGAGCACGCCGAGCTGATGGGCCAGCCCGGCCAGTGGCGCGTGGCCTGGTGGCCGTTCGCCACGCTGGCCGATGCCGAGCGCGCGCGCGTGCTGCTGGCCGGGCGCGGCCTGAAGGCCGAAGTCCTCGAGTTCTGAGCGCCGCCCCGGCGGCGGCCCAGTCGGCGACCCCGGCCCCGGCACGCCGGCGCACCGGTGCCCCGCCCGTGTCGCTTGCGCGTCATCGGCCCACGATTCCCGCCCGCCCACCCGCCACCCCCCGGTGCGGCACCGTTGACAGTGACGTCACCGTCACCTACGGTCCTTGGCAGGCCGCCGGAAGCCCCTGGCGGCCACCCCAGGAGCCCGCATGGCTGCACCGATCCGCCGCGCCTTCCCGGCCGGCGCCCCGGCATGAACGCCGCCCCCGCCGCGCGGCCGCGCATCGCGCGGTCCACCGCGGTGCACCGCGGCGCGGCGGCGGCCGTGGCGGACACCGGCCGCCCGCCCGAGGCCCGGCGCGCCCGCGGCTGTGCCGAAGACACCGAGCTGCTGCTGCTGAAATCGGCCGAGGAGGCCTTCGGCCGCAAGGGCTACATCCGCACCACGGTGCAGGACATCATCGAGGGCACCGGCTTCAGCCGCGGCGCCTTCTACCGCTACTTCGCCAGCACCGACGACTGCTTCGTCACCGTCATCACGCGGATGATCGACGAGCTGGTGGCGTCCTCGCGCGAGCGCACCGGCCGCACGCTGCGCGAGCGCGTCTACGACGGCAACCTGCGCTACATGCAGGTCTTCGCCCGCCACCGCGGGCTGATGCGGGCGATGTTCGAGGCCGCCTTCGTCAACCCCGACATCACCGTGCTGCAGGCGCGCATGCGCAGCGCCTACCTGCGCCGCGTGCGCGACCACCTGGCGCGCATGGTGCTGCGCGGCCAGTGCCAGCCGATCGACGTGAACGCGGCCACGCTGGCGCTGGGGATGATGGTCGAGGGCGCCGCCCAGGCCTGGGTGGTGATGGGGCTGGAGCCCTTCGAGCACCCGCTGGACATGGAGCGGCTGTGCCACCAGGTCACCGAGATCTGGTGCCGCTCGATCTACCTGGACGCCGAGCTGCCGCAACCCGACGGCCGCGGCGAGCCGGCCGAAGCGAACGACCTGGAGACCGACCGATGAGCGACGACGCCCAGATCCGGCAAACGCTGGAAGACGGCATCCTGACGATCACGCTGAACCGCCCCGACAAGCTCAACGCCTACACCGCCCGGATGGGCCGCGAGCTGACCGAGTCCTTCCGCCGCGCCGACGAGGACGACGCGGTGCGCGTGGTCATCGTCACCGGCGCGGGCCGCGCCTTCTGCGCCGGCGCCGACATCTCGGCCGGCGCCGGCGCCTTCGGCGACAGCGACAAGCTGTTCGGCATGCAGACCGAGGGCGGCGCGCCCAAGCGCAGCGCCGGCTTCGTCGAGGCCATCTTCGACTGCCGCAAGCCTTCGATCGCCGCGATCAACGGCCCGGCCGTCGGCGTGGGCCTGACGATGACGCTGCCGATGGACATCCGCCTGGGCGCCGAGGGCGCCAAGTTCGGCTTCGTCTTCGCCCGCCGCGGCCTGGTGCCCGAGGCCGGCAGCAGCTGGTTCCTGCCGCGCATCGTCGGCCTGCCGCAGGCGCTGCGCTGGTGCACCTCGGGCCGCGTCTTCGACGCCGCCGAGGCGCAGCGCGGCGGCCTGATCGAGCAGGCCCTGCCGCCCGAGGACCTGCTGCCGCGGGCGCGCGAGATCGCCCGCGAGATCGTCGAGCACACCGCGCCGGTGGCCATCGCGCTGACGCGGCAGATGCTGTGGCGCTTCACCGCCGAGCCGACGCCGCACCGCACCCTGGCCATCGATGGCCCGATGGCGCTGCAGCTGGGCGCCGGCGCCGATGTGCGCGAGGGCGTCGGCGCCTTCCTCGAAAAGCGCGCCCCGGCCTTCCCCGGCAAGGTGTCGACCGACATGCCGCCGCAATACCCCTGGTGGAGCGCGGCATGAGCGAAGACCGCAACACGCTACAGGCGGGCCTGGACGCCCTGCTGCCGCGCCTGCTGCCGCGCGCCCGCGGCTGCGCCCGGCTGCAGCGCCTGTCGGCCGGCGCCACGCTGCAGACCTGGTCCTTCGACGCGGTGGGCGACGGCGGCTACAGCCACCCGCTGATCCTGCGCCGCTCGCCCGGCGGCCTGCGCGGCGCCGAGTCGCTGTCGCTGACGCTGGAGGCCCAGCTGCTGCGCGCGCTGGCCGGCAGCGGCGTGCCGGTGCCCGAGGTGCTGCACACCGCGGTGCCCGACGACGGCATCGGCGATGGCTTCCTGATGACGCGCATCGCCGGCGAGACCATCCCGCGCAAGATCCTGCGCGACGCGGCCTTCGCCGAGGCCCGGCCGCGCCTGGTGGCCCAGCTGGGCAGCGCGCTGGGCGCGCTGCACCGCACGCCCACCGCCGGCCTGCCCGCGCTGCCGCTGCGCAGCACGCGCGATTCGCTGCAGCGCCTGCAGCAGCGCTGCGACGCGCTGGCCGCCGAGGGCCGGCCCAGTGCGGTGTTCGCCTACGCGCTGCGCTGGCTGCACGCCCACTGCCCGGACGACCCGGCCACGCCGCGCCTGGTGCACGGCGACTTCCGCATCGGCAACGTCATCGTCGACGGCCAGGGCCTGCGCGCGGTGCTGGACTGGGAGATCGCCCACCTCGGCGACCCGGCGGAGGACCTGGCCTGGATCTGCCTGCCGCCCTGGCGCTTCGGCCAGATCGACCGCCCGGTGGCCGGCCTGGGCCCGCGCGCCGAGCTGTTCGCCGCCTGGGAAGCGGCCACCGGCGAGCGCGTGGACCCGGCGCGCGTGCGCTGGTGGCAGATGCTGGGCAGCCTGCGCTGGGGCGTGGGCTGCGCCGGCATGCACGACTGGTTCGCCAGCGGCCGCGACCCCTCGGTCGAGCGCGCCATGATCGCCCGCCGCGTCTCCGAGAACGAGCTCGACCTGCTGCGCCTGCTGAGGGAGGACACCCATGCTTGACCAACCCCGCGGCGCCGACATCCTGGGCGCGGTGGCCGCGCTGCTGCGCGACGTGCTGGTGCCCCAGCTGCAGGGCAGCGCCGCCTTCCAGGCCCGCGTGGCGGCCAATGCGGTCGACCTGGTCGCCCGCGAGATGACCCAGGGGCCTGCCGCCGAGGCCGCGTCGCTGGCCCGCCTGCGCGCGCTGCTGGGCCACGACGGCCCGGCCGCGGTGCTGGAGGCCGAGCTGGCCGACGCCATCGCCGGCGGCCGCCTGCCCGACGACCACCCCGGCCTGCAGGCGCACCTGTGGGCCATCACGATGGACAAGCTGGCCATCGACCAGCCCAGCTACGCCCCCTACCGGGACAGCCTTCGAGACGCCCCGTGCGCCACCCCGCGCGCGACCCCTGCCCCATCCACCAAGGAGTGAGACCCCGATGGACTTCAACCTGCCCCACGACCTGACCGAGTTCCTGCGCAACCTGGACCGCTTCATCGACCAGGAGATCAAGCCGCTGCAGGCCCAGGACGACAACGACCGCTTCTTCGACCACCGCCGCGAATGGGCCCGCACCGACTTCGAGAACGGCGGCCTGCCCCGCCACGAGTGGGAGCAGCTGCTGGTCGAGTGCAAGAAGCGCGCGGACAAGGCCGGCTTCTACCGCCTGTCGCTGCCCAAGGAGTACGGCGGCCAGGAGATCGGCAACCTGTGGATGAGCGTGATCCGCGACCACCTGGCCAGCAAGGGCCTGGGCCTGTTCAACGACCTGCAGAACGAGCACTCGGTGGTCGGCAACTTCCCGATCATCGTGATGCTGCGCGACTTCGGCACGCCGGCGCAGAAGGAGAAGTTCATCAACGGCCAGCTGAACTTCAGCACCCGCATCACCTTCGGCCTGACCGAGCCCAACCACGGCTCGGACGCCACCCACATGGAGACCAAGGCCGTGCGCGAGACGCGCAACGGCGTCAGCGGCTGGCTGATCAACGGCGAGAAGATGTGGACCACCGGCATGCACGTGGCCACGCACTGCGCGCTGTTCGCCCGCACCAGCGGCAAGCCGGGCGACGCGCTGGGCATCACCTGCTTCCTGACGCCCACCGACACCCCGGGGGTCAAGGTCGAGGAGTACCTCTGGACCTTCAACATGCCCACCGACCACCCGCGCGTGAGCTTCACCAATGTGTGGGTGCCGGACGACGCGATGTTCGGGCCCGAGGGCCGCGGCCTGCCGCTGGCGCAGAGCTTCGTGCACGAGAACCGCATCCGCCAGGCGGCCAGCTCGCTGGGCGCGGCGGCCTTCTGCGTCAACGAGAGCGTCAAGTACGCGCGCGAGCGCAAGCCCTTCGGCGAGGAGCTGGCGCGCAACCAGGGCATCCAGTTCCCGCTGGTCGAGCTGGCCACGCAGGTGGAGATGCTGCGCCTGCTGATCCGCAAGACCGCCTGGGAGATGGACCAGATGCCCCACCCCGAGGTCGAGAAGAAGCTGTCGGACAAGGTCTCGATGTGCAACTACTGGGCCAACCGCCTGGTCTGCGAGGCCGCCGACCGCGCGATGCAGGTGCATGGCGGCATCGGCTACAGCCGCCACAAGCCCTTCGAGCACATCTACCGCCACCACCGCCGCTACCGCATCACCGAGGGCTCGGAGGAGATCCAGATGCGCAAGGTCGCGGGCTTCCTGTTCGGCTACATGGGACCGAACAAGTTCTGAGCGCCCTCTCCTCTGGTTAACAAGGATTGCCGCTGTCACCGGCCGGCGGCAAGGTTGGATCCGGGCCCGCAGGCGGCCCGGGTACCCAGCACGAACCACCAGGAGACAAGGCATGCGACTGTTGAAGCGATGGTTGATGGCGGCCGGTGTGACGATGGCCACGGCACTGGCACAGGCACCGGCAGCGGCCCAGGAGGTCTGGAAGCTGGGCACGGCGGCCCAGCCCGGATCGGTGCTGTACGACATCGTCATGAAGTTCATCAACGACTTCAACGCCGCGGCGGGCGGCGAGGCCAAGCTGGAGTACCTGCTGGTCGGCAACGAGCAGGAGATGCACCAGCAGGCCGTGCGCGGCCGCATCCAGATGGGCGCCTCGTCCTTCGCTGGCGGCGCCATCCTGGTGCCCGAGGGCACGGTGTTCAACACGCCCTACCTCTGGAAGAACGACGCCGAGCGCGCCTGGGTCACCGACAACCATGGCCTGCCGGTGATCAAGAAGATGTACGCCGAGAAGGGCCTGGAGCTGGTCCTGGTGGCCGACGTGGGCTGGAACGACATGGTCTGCAAGACCGCCTGCCTGACGCCCGAGAGCATCAAGGGCCAGAAGATGCGCGTTTCGCCGTCGCCGGCCTCGCGCGTGGTGTTCAAGCAGCTGGGCGCCAACGGTGTGCAGATGCCGCTGACCGAGTTCTGGCCCGGTCTGCAAAGCGGCCTGGTCGTCGGCGGCGACCTGCCCTTCCTCTTCTACGTCACCACGCCGGCGGCGCAGAGCGCGCCGCACTACGTGGTCACGCGCCACTACCACCACCCGTCGACCTTCGTCGTCAACAAGGCGTTGTTCGACGGCATGAAGCCGGCGCTGCGCGAGAAGCTGCTGAAGGCCCTGCCCGACGCCAACTGGGCGCGCAAGCAGGTGGCCGACACCGAAGGCCCGAAGATGAAGGAGTTCGTCGCCAAGGGTGGCTTCGTGCACCAGCTGACCGACGCCCAGCGCGAGGCCTGGGCCAAGGTCATCCGTCCCGGCCAGGCCGAGATGGTGCAGGCCATCGGCGGCAAGGCGCAGCAGCTGTTCGACGCGCTGACCGAAGGCAAGAAGGTCTGGGCCGAGAAGCACGAGAAGAAGTGACGCGCCCGGCCGGTGGCGGTCGGCCGGCGGCCCCGCGCCGGCGTCCGCCACCCGCCTGCTGACCGACGTACGCGTCCACGCCGGCACCGGCGCGGACACCCCTGCTGCCCCGCCCCCGGGGCTCCGATGCCCCCGCGCGCTGCGGCGCGCCGTCCGACGGCGCTGCCGCGGCCGGCTGCTGCCTGCGCCATCGGAACCGCCCCGCCTGCCCCGTTCCGCCCCATGCACTCTGTACAGAAATGGCTGAAATGGCTGTGGACGCTCGAAGCCACGGTCTGCGTGCTGGCCTTTGCCGGCACCGCACTGGCGCTGATGGCCGACGTGCTCGCCCGCGAGCTCTTCGGTGACGGCATCTTCGGCGCCCAGCGCTTCGCGGTGTGGACCAATGCCGTGGCCGGCCTGCTCGGCTTCGCCATCGTCACCGCCGAGCGCGGCCACCTGCGGCCGCAGTTCCTCGACGGCCTGCTGCCCAGGGCCCTGGCGCCGCACATCGACCGCATCGGCGAGCTGCTGTCCGCGGTGATCTGCCTGGCGCTGACCTGGTACGCGGCGCGCTTCGTGCAGAGCTCGGCCCAGCTCGGCGAGCGCGGCATGGCCATCCCCATCCTGCTGTGGCCGATCCAGCTGGTGCTGCCCTGGATGTTCTTCTCGTCGGCACTGCGCCACCTGGCCTACGCGGCCTGGCCGGCGCTGCGCCCGGAACCGCGCTCGGAGATGCCGTCATGACCTGGCTCGGACTCATCGCCATCGTCGTCGTGCTGCTGGTGCTGCGGCAGAGCCTGGTGCTCGTGTTCGCGGTGGCCGCGGGCTACGTGCATGTGTTCATCGCCCACAGCAAGCTGGAATTCCTGATGCAGGACTTCTGGTTCACCGTGGACCGCGAGGTGCTGCTGTCGATCCCGCTGTTCATCCTGGCCGGCAACGTGATGTCGCGCGGCTCGATCGCCCGGCGGCTGATCGACTGCATGAAGACCATCACCTCGCCGATCCCCGGCGGCCTGGGCATCGCCTGCGTGCTGGCCTGCGCGGTGTTCGCGGCGATCAACGGCTCGTCCATCGTGACCATGCTGGCCATCGGCTCGATCATGTACCCGGCGATGGTCTCGCAGGGCTACAGCAAGTCCTTCGCGCTGGGCGCGGTGGCCTCGGCCGGCACGCTGGGCATCATCATCCCGCCGTCGATCCCGCTGATCCTGTTCGGCATCATGACCGAGAAGAACATCGCCCACCTGTTCGTCGCCGGCATCGTGCCGGGGCTGCTGCTGGCGGGCATGTTCGCGGTCTACGCGCTGGTGGTGAACCGGCATGCGCCGCGCCAGCGCTTCACGCTGGCCGAGACGCTGCGCTCGTTCTACGGCGGCGTGTTCGCGCTGGCGCTGCCGGCGATCATCATCGGCGGCATCTACTCGGGCTACTTCAGCCCCACCGAGTCGGCCGCGGTGGCCCTGGTCTACGCGCTGTTCATCGAGTTCTTCGTGCACCAGCGCGAGAACGCGCCGCGCGCACCGCTGGGCGTGCCGGTCACCGCGCGCATCGGCCACTACTTCCGCACGCGGGCGATGAACCTGCGCGAGCTGGTCGACGTGGTGCTGGAGACGACGCGGCTGCTGGCCACGCTGCTGCCGCTGCTGTGCATCGCCGGCAGCCTGAACACCATCCTCGACCACTCGGGGGCGCCGAAGGAGGCGGTGACCTGGCTGACCGGCGTGGTGCAGGACCGCTGGCTGCTGATGCTGGGCATCAACCTGCTGCTGCTGGTGGTGGGCTGCCTGATGGACGCGGGCTCGGCCATCCTGATCCTGGCGCCGCTGCTGACGCCGCTGGCCGAGGCCAAGGGCTTCGACCCGATCCACTTCGGCATCATCATGATCGCCAACCTGGAGATCGGCTACCTGACGCCGCCGGTGGGCCTGAACCTGATCGTCGCGATGGCCGCCTTCAAGGAATCCTTCGCCACGGTGTGCAAGGCGGTGGTGCCCTTCATCGGCATCATGCTGGTGTGGCTGGTGATCCTGGTGCTGTGGCCGGCCCTGTCGCTGACGCTGCTGGGGCGCTGAGGCGGCCCGCCGCGGGCAGCTTCGTCGGCCAACGTCCCCACCGCGACTGACGCTGCCCCCCGCGCTTGGGAACCATGCTCTGGCGGACGCGGCGGCCCGACCGGCTGCCGCGCCGCGTCAGACCACAGTACCCAGGAGACTCGCATGCACCAACCCACCGGCCTGCGCCGGCGCGCGCTCGTACTCGCGCCGCTGGCCGCTGCCGCGGCCGGCCCATGGCCCGGCGTCGCCCGCGCCCAGAAGAAGTACGGCCCCGGCGTCACCGACACCGAGATCAAGGTCGGCCAGACCATCGCCTACAGCGGCCCCGCATCGGCCTATGGCCAGCTCGGCCGCGCCGAGGCCGCCTACTTCAAGTACCTGAACGACAAGGGCGGCATCAACGGCCGCAAGATCAGCTTCCTGTCGGTGGACGACGGCTTCTCGCCGCCCAAGGCGGTGGAGATGACGCGCAAGCTCGTCGAGCAGGACGAGGTCGCGCTGATGTTCGGCATGCTGGGCACCGCGCTGAACACCGCCACGCGGCCCTACCTGAATCAGAAGAAGGTGCCGCAGCTGTTCATCGCGGCCGGCTCGGCCACCTTTGCCAGCGGCGAGAAGTTCCCCTGGACCATCGGCTGGCAGCCCACGCTGATGGGCGAGGCGCAGTTCTACGCCCGCAGCATCCTGGCCAGCCACCCGAAGGCCAGGATCGGCGTGCTCTACCAGGACGACGACTTCGGCAAGGAACTGCTGGCCGGCCTGAAGGAAGGCCTGGGTGACAAGGGCTCGGTCATCGTCGCGGCCGAGAGCTTCCAGGCCACCGACCCGACGGTGGACTCGCAGCTGATCAGCCTGAAGGGCAAGGGCGCCGACACGCTGATGCTGTTCACCTACGCCAAGCAGGCGGCGCAGGCGATCCGCAAGATCGACGAGCTGGGCTGGAAGCCCGACACCTACCTGCACCTGGGCTCGGCCTCGGTGGGCGCCACGCTGATCCCGGCCGGCCTGGACAAGTCGGTGGGCATCAAGACCGCCGGCTTCATCAAGGACCCGAGCGACCCGCAGTGGGCCAAGGACCCGGAGCTGGCGCCCTTCTTCGACTGGATGAAGAAGTACCTGCCCGACGCCAAGGTCGAGGACTCGCTGAACATCTCGGGCTGGGCCTACGCGCAGACGCTGGAGCAGGTGCTGCGCCAGTGCGGCGACGACCTGACGCGCGAGAACATCATGCGCCAGGCGCTGAACCTGAAGAACTGGCGCAACCCGGCCCTGCTGCCCGGCAGCCTCATCGGCACCGCGCCCAACGACTACCGCGTGGTCGAGCACATGAAGCTGCAGCGCTTCAACGGCAAGGTCTGGGAACTGGTCTGACCGGCCGCGGCGCCCGTCGGACGTCGGGCTTCGTCCGGGCCGAGGGGCGCCTTCCACGGCGGCAACGCCGGTTCGTCCGTTCCGACGATGCCGCCGGCCCCGGGCGCTGGCGAACAATCGCACCATGATCCGCCGGTGCCGTGTGCCCGGCGCCAACACCCGAGCCACCATCCCCGAGGACCTCTCCATGAAGACGCGCGTCACCGAGCAGCTGGGCATCCAGTACCCCATCATCCAGGGCGGCATGCAGTGGGTCGGCCTGGCCGAACTGGCCTCGGCCGTGTCCAACGCCGGCGGCCTGGGCATCCTGACCGCGCTGACCCAGCCCACGCCCGACGACCTGCGCGCCGAGATCGCCCGCTGCCGCACGATGACGGACAAGCCCTTCGGCGTGAACCTGACCATCCTGCCGGCCGTGAAGCCGCCGCCCTATGCCGAGTACGTGCAGGCCATCATCGACAGCGGCGTGAAGATCGTCGAGACCGCCGGCAACAGCCCCAAGAACTTCATCGCGATGTTCAAGGCGGCCGGCGTCACCATCGTCCACAAGTGCACCTCGGTGCGGCACGCGCTGTCGGCCGAGCGCAACGGCGTGGACATGATCTCGATCGACGGCCTGGAATGTGCCGGCCACCCGGGCGAGGACGACGTGGGCGGCCTGGTGCTGATCCCCGCGGCCACCCAGGCGCTGAAGATCCCCGTGATCGCCTCCGGCGGCATCGCCGACGGCCGCGGCATGGCCGCCGCGATGGTGCTGGGCGCCGAGGGCGTGAACATGGGCACGCGCTTCTGCGTGACCAAGGAAGCGCCGATCCACGACAACATCAAGCAGGCCCTGGTGCAGGGCAGCGAGCGCGACACGGCGCTGCTGTTCCGCACGCTGAAGAACACCGCCCGCGTCTACCGCAACGCCATCGCCAACGAGGTGCGCGAGATCGAGAAGCGCCCCGGCGCCACCTTCGACGACATCCGCCCGCTGGTGGTCGGCGCACGCGGCAAGGCCGCGCTGGCCAGTGGCGAGATCGACGGCGGCGTGGTCAGCGCCGGCCAGTGCATCGGCCTGATCCACGACGTGCCGGCCTGCGCCGAACTGCTCGAGCGCATGGTCGCCGACTGCCGCGAGCGCCTGCGCATGGCCAGCGCCTGGGCGGCCTGATCCGCCGCGACTGCACCGCCGTCTGCTGACGGCGCGTTGCTGTCCTTGCCTGCAAAGGTCAGAGCGCGCGCGGCGGCCGGTACCCGACCCGGGCTCACACTGGTGCGGTCGGCGCCGTTGGCGCCGACTCCGCTGCGCTGCGCGCGCCAGGGTCGCGCCGCGCAACTCGCTACGCGCCTGCTGCGCAGCCGCTGCGCTCGAACAAGCGCGGCGAGTCAGTTCACGAAGCACGCCGGCTGCGCCGGCGTGCCGACCCTGGCGCTGTGCTGCTCGCCGCCCCACAGATCGCCCGGGCCGGGTACCGGCCGCCGCGCAGCACCTCCGAGGCACGCGAACAAGAAGCCCTCGGATTCGCAGATGGTGGCGCGAAGCGGTGTCGGGGCCCGCTGCGGCGCGCCTGGGAGGCGCCGAGGAGCGCAGGCCGGCTGGCCAGCGCGGCGGCGCAGCCGGCGCGCCGCGTCAACTGATTCGGCGTGCTTGTTCGAGCGCAGCGGCTGCGCAGCAGGCGCGTAGCGAGTTGCACGCCGGGCCAGGCGGCCGAGCACCGCAGGGGAGTCGGCGCGCAGCGTCGACCGCCTCCGTGAAGCGCCGCAGCGGGCCCCGACGCCGCTTTGCTTGCGCGACACACGACGCAAGTCTTCGCCGCGTAGGGGCAGAGAAAGTCAGCAACGCGTCGACAGCCGCCATTTCGTCCCTTCCGACGATGGGCCCGCCAAGCACGGATTCCTAGACTGCGCGCACCCCGCAGCTCCGCCGGAGCCGGCGACACCCCTAAAGCCCGCAGAGGAGAACGACCGTGTTCCAAGGTGACAGCATCCAGATCCAGGACCTGGGCGACGGCATCGCCGAGATGTGCTTCGACCGCCGCGGCGAGGCCATCAACAAGCTGTGCGACCGCACGATGCGCGAGTTCGCCGAAGCCACCCAGGTGCTGAAGCGCGAGGCCGAGGCCGGCCGCGTGCGCGGTGTGCTGGTCAGCAGCGCCAAGGACGTGTTCATCGTCGGCGCCGACATCACCGGCTTCCCGGCCAAGTTCAAGAACAGCGCCGAGAAAATCGCCGCCGACGCCTGGACCACCAACCAGACCGCCTTCGCCTTCGAGGACCTGCCGGTGCCCAGCGTGGTGGCGATCAACGGCTACGCCCTGGGCGGCGGGCTGGAGGTGGCGCTGACGGCCAGCCTGCGCGTGATGTCCACCGCCGCGCAGGTGGGCGTGCCCGAGGTCAAGCTGGGCCTGTTCCCCGGCCTGGGCGGCACCGTGCGCCTGGCGCGCATCGCCGGCCCGCAGGCCGCCATCGACTGGGTCGCCGGCGGCAAGCCCGCCAAGGCGGCGGCCGCACAGGCCGCCGGCGTGGTCGACGCCGTGGCCGAGCCCGCCGCGCTGCGCGACGCCGCGCTGGCCCTGCTGAAGCAGGCCATGGCCGGTGCGGTCGACTGGCAGGCCGCGCAGCGCAAGAAGCGCGAGCCGGTGGCGCTGCCCGCCGCCGAACTGGAAGCGCTGTTCCAGGCCGCGCTGGCCAAGCTGCGCGCCGCCAGCGCCCGCACCCACCAACCCGCCGCCGAGATCGCGGTGGAGGCCATGCGCGCCGGCGCCACGCTGGACCGCGCCGCCGCCACCCGCATCGAGAACGAGGCCTTCGGCCGCGTCTTCAAGACCCAGGCCGCGGCCTCGCTGTCGCAGGCCTTCCTCAACGACCAGGCGCTGAAGAAGCTGTTCAAGAAGCACCTGGGCGCGGCACGCCCGGTCAAGCAGGCGGCCGTGCTGGGCGCCGGCATCATGGGCGGCGGCATCGCCTACACCACCGCGCTGCGCGGCACGCCGGTGCGGCTGAAGGACATCCACCCCAAGCAGCTGGACCTGGGGACCGGCGAGGCCGCCAAGCTGCTGGCCAAGCAGGTCAAGGCCGGCCGCCTGGCGCAGGACAAGGCCGACGCGATCCTGAAGTCCATCACCCCGCAGCTGGACGAGGCCGGCTTCGACGGCGTGGACCTGGTGATCGAGGCCATCGTCGAGAAGCTCGAGGTCAAGCACCAGGTGCTGGCCGCGCTGGAGGGCAGCGTGCGCGCCGACACCATCATCGCGTCCAACACCTCCAGCCTGCGCATCGACGACATCGCCAAGCCCCTGACGCGGCCCGAGAACTTCGTCGGCATGCACTTCTTCAACCCGGTGCCGGTGATGCCCCTGGTCGAGGTGATCCGCGGCTCCAGGACCAGCGACGCCGCCGTGGCCACCGCCGTGGCCCACGGCCTGGCCATGGGCAAGACGCCCATCGTCGTGCGCGACTGCCCGGGCTTCCTGGTCAACCGCATCCTGTCGCCCTACATGAGCGCCTTCCTGCGCCTGGTGGCCGACGGCGCCGACTACCAGCAGGTCGACCGCGTGATGGAGGCCTTCGGCTGGCCCATGGGCCCGGCCTACCTGCAGGACGTGGTGGGCATGGACACCGGCTCGCATGTCGGGGTGGTCATCGCCGCGGGCTATCCGGACCGCATGAAGCCGGTCGAGCCCAACGTGGTGCAGGCCCTGGTGGCCGCCGGCCACTACGGCCAGAAGACCGGCCAGGGCTTCTACGCCTACACGCCGGGCGCCGGCGGCCGCCCCGAGAAGGCCGAGTCGCCGGCCAGCCGCGCGCTGATCGCCGCGCTGCAGAAGAGCGGCCCGCGCGCCTTCAGCGACGCCGAGATCGTCGAACGCATGATGCTGCCGATGGTGGTGGAGGCCGCGCACGCGCTGGAGGAAGGCGTGGTCGGCACCCCGGCCGAGCTGGACATGGCCCTGCTGATGGGCGTGGGCTTCCCGGCCTACCTGGGCGGCCCGCTGAAATACGCCGACTGGCTGGGCCTGCCGGCCGTGGTGGCGCTGTGCGACAAGCACGCCGCGCTGGGCCCGGCCTACCAGGCCACCGCCCGCATGCGCGCCATGGCCGCGCAGGACAGCCGCTACTACGACTGAGGCTGCGCGCGCGGCCGGCGGCCCGACCCGCCGACCGCGCGACCGCTCGAATCGCCACGGGCGCGCTGCAGGAATGCACGCCCGCCCTGGGGTCCGGCCCGGTGCCACGGCCCGCGTCGCGCTGCCAGACTGGGCCACCGATCGACTGATGGAGCCTGCCCATGCGCTACGACCTGGTGATCCGCGGCGGTGAACTGGCCGACGGCCGCGGCGGTCCGCTGCGCCAGGCCGACGTGGCGGTGGCCGACGGCCGCATCGCCGCCGTCGGCCGCTTCGAGGGCCGGGGCCGCGAGGAGATCGACGCCCGCGGCAAGCTGGTCACGCCCGGCTTCGTCGACGTGCACACCCATTACGACGGCCAGGCCACCTGGGACAGCCGGCTGCAGCCGTCCAGCTGGCACGGCGTGACCACCGCGGTGATGGGCAACTGCGGTGTCGGCTTCGCGCCGGTGCGGCCCGAGCACCGCGCGCGCCTGGTCGAGCTGATGGAAGGCGTGGAGGACATCCCCGGCACCGCGCTGCACGAGGGCCTGTCCTGGCGCTGGGAGAGCTTCGCCGACTACCTCGACGCCCTGGCCCAGCGCCCGCGCGACGTCGACGTGGCCGCCTACCTGCCGCACGGCGCGCTGCGCGTCTACGTGATGGGCGAGCGCGGCGCGCGGCTGGAGGCCGCCGACGCCGACGACCTGCAGCGCATGCGCGCGCTCAGCGCCGAGGCCATGCGCGCTGGCGCGATCGGCTTTTCCAGCTCGCGCTCGGTCAACCACCGCTCGATCAAGGGCGAGCCCACGCCCAGCCTGCGCGCCAGCGAGGACGAGCTGCAGGCCATCGCCGCCGGCCTGCAGGACGCCGGCAGCGGCCTGCTGCAGTTCATCTCCGACTTCGTCCAGCCCTCGATGGAGGAGGAGTTCGGCATGCTGACCCGCCTGGCGCAGGCCAGCGGCCGGCCGCTGACCTACTCGCTGGCGCAGAGCTTCCGCGCCCCCGACGGCTGGCGCCGCCTGCTGGCGCTGACCGAGCAGGCCAACGCCCGCGGCCTGAGCATCACCGGCCAGGTGGCGCCGCGCCCGATCGGCGTGCTGCTGAGCCTGCAGGGCAGCCGCAACGTCTTCACCGGCTGCGCCAGCATGGACGCGCTGGCCGGCCTGCCGCTGGACGACAAGGTGGCCCGCCTGCGCGATCCGGCGCTGCGCGCGCGCATCCTCACCGAGTACGCCCACGCCGAGCGCGACCCGCTGGTGCCGCGCTTCGGCGCCTTCGACCGCATCTTCGCCTTCGGCGACGACGGCCAGCCCGACTACGAGCCGCCGCCCCACCGCAGCATCACCGCGCTGGCAGCGCAGCGCGGCGTCACGCCGGCCGAGCTGGCCTACGAACTGCAGCTGGCCCACGACGGCCGCACATTTTTGTTCGCACCTTTTGCAAATTATGCCGACGGCCATCTGGACGTCTGCCACGACATGCTGGCCCACCCGAACACCGTGCCCGGCCTGGGCGACGGCGGCGCGCATGTCAGCGTGATCTGCGACGGCAGCTTCCCCACCTACCTCCTGCAGCACTGGGGCCGCGACCGCGCCCGCGGCCGCTTCGACCTGGGCTGGCTGGTCAAGCGCCAGACGGCCGACACCGCGCGCACCGTGGGCCTGCTCGACCGCGGCGTGGTGGCCGCCGGCTACCGCGCCGACCTGAACGTGATCGACATGGACCGGCTGGACGTCGGCGTGCCGACCATGGTGGCCGACCTGCCCGCCGGCGGGCGCCGGCTGCTGCAGCGTGCCCGCGGCTACGACGCGACCATCGTGGCCGGCGTGCCCACCTACCGCGACAGCGACGCGACCGGCGCCCTGCCCGGTCGGCTGGTGCGCGGGCCTCAGGCAGCGCCTGCGGACGCCTGACCACGGCCGGCGGGACCGGACGCCCGCGACTTGACCTAGAGCAAGACCGGGCACGCACCGCTGCGGTGCAATGCGGGCACTGAACGCCACCGGCTGACGACGGCCGGTGCGCGGCAGACCCGGTGGTGGCCCCCTCGTGCGGGCCACCGCATCCGGCGCTGACAGCAGCTCGACGCAACGACGCGCCGGGCGCCTGCGCGCCTTGCCGAGACACCCCCCAGCCGCCATCCGGCCCGCCCCGCACAGGGCTGCGGTCGACCGCGCCATGCTGCGGACCGTTCGGAGCCTCCCATGGACATGCGCCGCTTCAACCTGCCCCGCTACCTGGACCTGCTGCCGCTGTTCCAGGGCTCTCCGCCCGAGCGCCTGCTGCGCCTGTGCGCCGCCGCGCGCCTGCGCCGGCTGGCCCGCGGCGACATCGTCTTCCGCGCCGGCGACGAGTGCGGGTCCTACCACTTGGTCGTCACCGGCCAGGTCAAGCTCTTCGTGCTGTCGCCCAGCGGCCAGGAGAAGGTGGTCGAGCTGGCCGGCCCGGCCTGCAGCCTCGGCGAGGAGGCGCTGTTCGCCGAGCGCCCCTACACGCTGAACGCCCAGGCGCTGGGCGATGGCCTGGTGCTGGCACTGGAGGCCGGCGCGCTGCTGTCCGAGGTCGACCGCGACCCGCGCCTGGCGCGGCGCATGCTGGCCGGCGCCGGCCGGCGCGTGCAGGGCCTGGTCGAGGACATCGAGGCGCAGGCGCTCAAGAGCGGAGTCGCGCGCATCGTCGCCTACCTCGTCCGGGACGCGTCCAACGACGCCGATGGCGGCAGCACGGCCACGCTGGCGCTGCCGGCCAGCAAGGCCACCATCGCCTCGCGCCTGTCGCTGACGCCGGAGTACTTCTCGCGCGTGCTGCACGACCTGCAGGCCGCCGGCCTGATCGAGGTCGAGCGCCAGGCCATCCGCATCCGCGACCGCCAGCGTCTGGCCGACTACACCGTCGCCGCCTGAACCGCCGCTGCCGCACCACCCGGCAGCCCGAATGAACAAAGCCCCGCAGGCGGAACCTGCGGGGCTTGTCGTCTGGTGGGCGGTGCAGGGTTCGAACCTGCGACCCCTGCCGTGTGAAGGCAGGAAAGCGGGATATCCCAGGATTTCATGGAACCTTCTTACCTATGAGACATAGTCCTTGAGTGTCCTAATTGATCCGCCTATGATTAGGACACTTCTAGGACACCGGATCGAACATGGCCCGCCGCATCGACACCGTAGAAGCCCGCAGCAAGCTGGAACCGCGTCGACCGCCCTACTGGCACAAGCTGTCCACCGGTTGCCACCTGGGCTTTCGGAAGATGACCACCGGCAGCGATGGCACCTGGCTGGCCCAGGCGTATGACCCGGACACGCAGAAGCAAACGCGGCGCAGCCTGGGGGTGTTCGAGCACCTGCCCGAGGGCCAGCGCTTCGACGCAGCGAAGAAGGCGGCAGAGGCTTGGTTCTCCCACCTGGGCAAGGGCGGCACGCTCGAAAGCGTGAACGTCAAGAAGGCGTGCGAGGACTACGTTACACACCTGCGCACCAGCAAGGGCGACACCCAGGCCGATGACGTGAAGGCCCGGTTTGAGCGCTGGGTCTACAGCGACAAGATCGGCGCCATCGAGTTGCCGAAGCTGACCCGTAAGCACGTAGACGCGTGGCGCATAGCGCTGGCCAAAGCGCCGGTGGTGGTGAACCCGCACGCGGACGAACCGACGACCCGCAAGCGAGCCGCGTCCTCGATCAATCGGGACATGACCGCGCTACGCGCGGCCTTGAACCATGCACACGACAACGCAGCGGTTACCAACGATCTTGCATGGCGCGTCGCACTGCGCCCGATTGAGAACGCCGATGGTCGCCGCGATGCCTATCTAGATCGCGCACAGCGCCTGGCACTGATCGAGAAGGCGCCGGCTGACGTTGGTTTGTTCCTCAAGGCTCTAGCCCTGGTTCCGCTGCGCCCTGGCGCCCTGGCGGCGCTGACCGTGGCGAGCTTCGACAAGCGGCTAGGCGTGCTGACCATCGGCAAGGACAAGGCCGGCCGGGATCGCCGCATCAAGCTGCCCGCCAACATCGCCGAGTTTTTTGCTGAGCGGATCAAGGACAAGACACCTGCCGCCCCGCTGCTGGCACGCGCCGATGGGAAGGCATGGGACAAGGACGCGTGGAAGAAGCCGATCAAAGCTGCTGTCATCGCCGCCGAGCTTCCCGCCAGCATCACGGCTTACGCAATGCGCCACAGCGCAATCACAGACCTAGTGACCGGCGGGCTTGATCTGCTGACCGTCGCGCAACTGAGCGGCACCAGCGTGGCGATGATCGAGCGGCATTACGGCCACCTGCGGGCCGACCATGCGGCAACTGCCCTGGCGGCGCTGGCACTCTGACGGCACGCTAGTAATGCGCGGCCCGCTGTTCCTGTCGATGCTCGCTACAGGCCTGTTGGCCGGCTGCGCAACCCACTACCGACCCGAGGACGTTGGCGACCCGTTCGGGCTGCTGGCTGGCCTCTGGCATGGCTTCATCCTGCCTTACTCGTTAGCTGTCAACCTGCTGTCGTGGCTGCTGGGGCTGGTGGGCATTGACCTTTTCCGAAGCATCGAAATCATCGGACGACCAAACACAGGCTTTTGGTACTACGTGGGCTTTGTGTTGGGCTTGGCGCCCTACGGAGGCGGCAAGCGTTGACCCGATCCGCGCCGGCCGGTTGCCGGCATCAAGGCGGGGCCAGTCGCTGCGGGAACAGCGGCCGACCCCTGACCACGACCGGACACAGGAGGTCCGAACATGGCTGATGGACAGGATAGCGCCCAGTCGGCGCACGGCTCGCAAGTTGAGCGGGAAATGAAGATCAACCTTCGCCCGTATGACTGGCCGCGCTGGGAATTTGAAGGCAGCCGCGCCCAGATTGAGGCCGAGGGCGTGATACCGGCGGGTACACAGTGGCCCGTGGGCTGCGCCGACATCAATTGGGTTGCCGGCCCGCTGCAGTTCCAACTTCGCCGAACACGCCCGGATTGGCTCAAAGGGCCGATGCGCCTATGGGTAAATGGCGACTGGTGGATATTGGTTTGCACCCCAGTAAACCAGCCAGACCCGTTCCAGCAGAGGGTGACCGACGCGCGAGCGGCCCTAGCGCGCGAAATCTATGAGCAGTCGCCCGAGGGGCGCCGCGCATGGAACGAAAACTACTCACGCTGGGAGGCAACAAAGCGCGACGGTGATTTTCTGAAGTTCAAGCGCCTGATCCCGGCCCTAAACCCGCCGCGTCGGGGCCGAACCGCAAAGGCTCAGCACTGAAATCGTCACGTTTAAGCCGCGCCTAGGCTGATCCCCGAAAAGCCGGTTCCCTTGCCGGCCTGGCGCGGCACCTTTCAAGGAAGCGAAAGGGGCGCATGAAAACACTTGATATCGACCCTGCCGAGGCGCCCGCCATGCTTGCCAGCAAGGCATGGTGGCGGATGGTCTATCCCAGGAACTACGACCGAGCATTTGAGTGCTTTGTGCGCGACCTCTTGGGAGGTGGTGAGGTTCGGGCCTTTGATGCAAAAGACGACGACGTGCTGAATGTCCCAGCTTTGTGGGTCAAGGCAATGATTCTGGGCATGCCCCTCAAAGAACTGAAGCCAGAAATCGAGATTCAGGTTAGGAAGGGTGTCACTGCAGGGCGTTACCTTGTCGTTGCGCACGCGAGCCGCAGCCTGGGGCGGAAAATTGTTTTCAATAGGTGTGCAGCGGTACTTAACAAGTTCAGCCTACTTGAGCCAGACAAAAGGCTCCTTCAAGCGAAGCCATACGGCAACAAGCCAGAGATTCAAGCATCGTGGAAGGAAATGCAGCCTGTCGCACACCTTTGGGCTGCGACCATCGCGATAGACGCATTGGCCGAATCAGGAGCACTGAGGCGCGATCCGAACACGCTAATTCACATCTTTCGGCTTGCGTCTGCTTTCGGCCGCTGGGGGATCAGCGAGGTGTCGGGCGGTAGCCCGCTATTGGACCCAGAATCGCATTGGATGATCCCTGAGTCCTTCCCGCCACTCGAACTGACGCAGCGCGAGACTGGCGCGGTTGCGCCGTGGATTGAGCGGATATTGACTGGACCACAAAAACGGTAGGGCGTACCCGCTACCGGTAGCCTTTATTCCCTACCGAGTCGCATAGTCTGAACATATCGCCATGCTCCGGGAATGACCCCGGACAGTGTTTAAGGTGCTACAGCATGGCGACAATCTGGCGACTCCCCCAAGCGCTTGCCGAATCTGGCAAGACGCGTTCCCCCTGGTATCAGGACATTCAACGCGGGTTGATGACCCCGCCGGTCAAACTGGGGCGACGCGCCGCCGGCTGGCCGGCAAACGAAGTGCAGGCGATCAATCAAGCCCGCATTGCCGGCAAGACCGATCAGCAAATCCGCGAACTGGTCCAGCGGCTGCAGGAAGCCCGGAAGGCGCAAGCATGAGCGCCGCCACTTCCCCGGAGCGAATCGCCGACATCCAGGCGATCCGCGACCGCTTTCCAGGCGACAGCGCCGCCGCTCAACGCGCGAGACTGCTGGCAATCCTGCAAGACCTGGGATCGGCAAGCACTTTCGAGCTGTCCAGGTTCGCTGACATCTATTACCCCCCGGCTCGCAAGCTGGAGTTGGTGAACGCCGGCCACGAAATCTTGACGGTGCGCCGCGACGTGCTGACCGAAGCCGAAGTTACTCATTCGGTAGGGGTCTACATTCTGAAGCGCGGCAGCGCGGTGGTGGAGTGATGCGGAAATGGCGCACAACCACCAAGCCCGCCAATATGGCGGCGCCGAATCTGCGCTGCCTGATTATTTTCACCTGCCATCGCTGGGCGCCAATACTGGCCCGCCTGCTGGCATAACGTCACCCCAAAAAGAAAATGCCCCAGGTGTTGCGACCCAGGGCACTTCAAAGAAAAACCAAAACAAGCAAGCGGATTGTGCAACCCCTTTGGGGCACGATCAAGACACCGGTCGGTTTCCGATGCTGGCGGCACTGGCCGCGCGCAACGGAATCGCGCTGCATGAGCTGGCGAGCGGCTACCTGCTGTGCCGGTGGGGCCGGTGCCGCGAACTGCCAGACCTGCGGGCAGTCGCCCTGCTGCTGCGGCAAATGGGGGTGCATCAATGAAGCGCCGCCAGACACCCGCCCGGCCGCACCCGCTGCTGTTCGCCGCCTGCACCTGCGCCACCGGGCCATGCCTCGCCTGCGCGCGCTGGCGCCGTCACTACCAAGCCGTTTCCGCCCGGGTCCGGGCCTGGAAGGGGAAAGCATGACCATCTTTGAGAGGATCGACGCCGACCTGATCGAGCCGCAGCGCTTGGCCGGTAGCGTCATCGACCAGTTGCGCACGGAGCGCCGCCGCCCGGCTGCGAACGGCTCGCGCGGCATCACGGCCCGCGAGGCGCTGCGCGCATTGTCTTTCGAGGCCCAGCTTGTCGCAGTAGCGGCCGAGAACCTGGCGCACGGCATGGCCCTTGCCGACGGCGACCGCGCGCGCCTGCTGGTGGCCTGGGGACGCATCACCGAGATTGCCTCGGAGGCCGGCGCATGACCACATCCACGCTAGAGGCGCGCGCCCTCGCGCTGATCGACAGCAAGGCCGCCGAGAAGATCGCCAGCGCGGAGCAGTGGGGGCCGCTGGACGCGTTGCCGCCGCCGGTAGCGCCAGACCCTGCGCCGTTTCCGTACGACGCCCTCGGGCCGATCCTGGGGCCCGCAGCGCGGGAGATTGCCGACGCGGTGCAGGCACCCGATGCACTGGCCGGTGGGGGCGTGTTGGCCGCTGCCTCGGTGGTTGCCCAGGCGCACGCGAACGTGATGCTGCTGCACGGTCAGGAAGCGCCGTTGTCATTGTTCATCGCCAGCGCCGCCGATAGCGGAGCGCGGAAAAGCGCGGTTGACGCAATCACCTGCTGGCCCATCGCGGAGCAGTGCAGGAAGGACGCACGGACCTTCGCCCTAGCCCTGGCCGAGTTCAAGGCCGAGAAGGCGAAGCGCAAACCGGGCGAACCTGCCGACGATCCGCCGACAGCAAAGGCGCTGACCATCGGCAAGGCGACGACCGAGGGCCTGCACCACCTGCTGCGAACCCAAACGCACATCGGTCTGTTCTCGCCAGAGGGCGCGGAGTTCATCGGCGGGCACAGCATGAGGGACGAGAAGCGGGCAGCGGCGATTGCCTGGCTTCTCAAGGCGTGGAGCGGCGAAACGCTCGACAGTTTGACCCGGGGCGATGGGTTGTCGGTGCTGGTCGGCAGGCGCGTGGCGATGCACGTGCTGATGCAACCGGTGATCCTGCAGGCGTTGATGGCCGACCCTCTGGCGCAAGGTCAGGGATGGATCGCCCGGACGCTGATCGCCGCCCCGCGCAGTCTTGCAGGCACTCGGCTATTCAAGGCCGATCAGGTTGCGGCCGGCAAGCGGCCCGAGGTGCTGCGCTATTACGCGGCGCTGCAGGCGCTGCTAGACATGGCGCCTACTGTCCACCCGGACGGAGACGGCTACGAACTGACCCCCAGGCCGATGCACTTGGACGACGGGGCACGCGCGCTGCTGATCGAGTTCCACGACGAAGTAGAGCGCCAGCAAGCCGACGACGCCCCGCTGGCCGGCGTGCGGCCCTGGGCTTCAAAGGCAGCCGAACATGCATCACGTATCGCCGCGCTAATTTCGGTGATCGCCGATCCCTACGCCGCAGAGGTGCAGGCCGACGCGATGGCAGGCGCCATCGAGGTTGCCGACTTCTACCTGGGCGAGCATGTGCGGCTGATGGGGCAATCCGTGCAGGCGCAGCACCTGCAGCGGCTGCACGACCTGCTGTCCTGGCTGCAGGACAAGGGCCCGAGGGTGAAACGGTCCTATGTGCTGCAGGGCACGCCGCGCCACCTGCGCGACTTGAAGGCCGAAGGACTGGCGCCACTGCTGGCCGAGCTTGAGACGCGCGGCTACCTGCGGGCCGCTGGCGATGCCTGGATGGTGCGCCGTGGTTGACGTTGCCGTCATCAAGGCCCGGGCCGCTACGCGGCTGGCGGCAGCATCGCCGCACACTGCAAAGTTGGCCAATCCGGCTAATTGGCTAACGCCGACAGCCACGATTAGCCAATTAGCCACTTTAGCCAGCAATGACGAACCGCACCCGGACCCGGATCGCTGGTGCTGGCCGCACTCCGACGCCATGAACGGCGCCGAGCTTGACCGCATGACGTTGCGGCTGCGGATGTTCAAGCGGCACGGCATCGCCGATTCAGAGGCCGACAGGATGGCCGACAAGCTGATGAAGTTGGAGCGGCAAGGGTCGGCGCTTCGGGCCTGCCTCGCTTGTGACCGACTGACTGGCGGTGCCTCTGACGGCTGGCGGTGCTCGGTAGGTCGCCCCGCCAGAGTTGACCGACTGCACCGGTGTGATGCGTTCGCCGGTCCTGGCGCGATCTGATGTCGCCAATCCCCCGCGCCCGCGCGCGCGACCGGACCCGGTCAGCTGGAGTTTTTCGACACCACTACGCGCGCGCGCACGAGGATTGATGCCTCAAGGCGAAGTGCTGACCGAATAGGCTAGGTCGTTGGCCGCACTGGTTCCGTGCCAGTAGCCACAGGATGGATCAAGCAGGCCCGCGCCGCGCGCAACAACCAAGACCGCCGGCCAGCCACCTTGCCCCAGATCCACAAGTTCGGCGAGGGATCGCGGCAGCACAAGCGGCGGGCGCCGCCCAGTGGCGCGGGCCGGCTGAAAGAAGATGGGGGGCATGGGCCTGCAGTGTCGCCAGCAGTGCCGTGCCGTCAAGGCCGTCCGAAGGGGTGGTTTAGAACACCCTTAGGACACCAGCCGCAAATTTGGGCAGCCACGCGGCGACAAGTCAAAAGCAAAAAGCCCCGTAAATCAACGACTTACGAGGCTTTCGACTTGGTGGGCGGTGCAGGGTTCGAACCTGCGACCCCTGCCGTGTGAAGGCAGTGCTCTACCGCTGAGCTAACCGCCCGGTATTCCGGGACGCTGTCGTTGCGGTGGTGTTCAACAGCGAAGCTCGGATTATGCCACAGCTTTTCGCTGCACCGCAAATCCCGCCGCAGGCCGCCGGCCAGCGGCGTCAGGCCGCGGTGAGCTGGCGCCAGATGGTCTTGCCGCCGCTGGCCTTGTCCAGGTCGGCCAGCACGGCCTCGTGGGCGGCCACCTCGGCCTCGCTGGCGGCGATCACCGGCAGCTCGTACTGCAGCAGATCGACCGCCTGCAGGGCCTGGCCGGCGCCGCCGGCGGCCTCGTCGTCGTCGTGGCCGATGACCAGCGAGTCCTGGCCGCGGGTCAGGCGGATGTAGACCTCGGCCAGCAGCCCGGCGTCCAGCAGCGCGCCGTGGAAGGTGCGCTGGGTGTTGTCCACCTCCAGCCGCTTGCACAGCGCGTCCAGCGAGTTGGCCTTGCCGGGGAACATCTCGCGCGCCATCAGCAGCGTGTCGGTCACCTGGCCGACGATCTCGTGGACGGCGCGGTGGCCGCTGCGCTTGAGCTCGGCGTTCAGGAAGCCGACGTCGAAGGCCGCGTTGTGGATGATGACCTCGGCGCCGTCGAGGAAGGCCACCAGGTCGTCGGCCACCTCGCGGAACTTCGGCTTGTCGGCCAGGAAGGCGTCGGTCAGGCCGTGGATGCGGATGGCCTCCTCGCTGCCCTTGCGCTCGGGGTTCAGGTAGAGGTGGCGCACCTCGCCGGTCAGGCGGCGGTTGACCATCTCGATGCAGCCGATCTCGACGATGCGGTCGCCGCTCTCGGGGTTCAGGCCGGTGGTCTCGGTGTCGAGGAAGATCTGTCGCATCGCGTGATTGTCCGTGCTGCGTCGGCGCTCAGCGCGCCGCGGGCGCGCCCTGGCGGCCGGCCCACCACCACAGGCCGGCGCCGGCCAGCAGCATGGGCACGCACAGCCACTGGCCCATGCTCAGGCCCAGCGCCAGCGGGCCGAGGAAGCTGTCGGGCTCGCGGAAGTACTCGGCGATGAAGCGGAAGGCACCGTAGCCGAACAGGAAGGCGCCCGACACCTGCCCGGTGGCGCGCGGCTTGCGCGCATACAGCCACAGCAGCACGAACAGCAGCAGGCCCTCCAGCGCGAACTGGTAGAGCTGCGAGGGGTGGCGCGGCCCGTCGCTGCCCGACTGCGGGAAGACCATGGCCCAGGGCAGCGACGGGTCGGCCGGCCGGCCCCACAGCTCGCCGTTGATGAAGTTGCCGATGCGCCCCGAGGCCAGGCCGGTGGGCACGCAGGGGGCGATCAGGTCGGTCACCTGCAACCAGGGCCGGCGGCGGCTGCGCGCGTAGGCGGCCATCGCCACGATCACCCCCAGCATGCCGCCGTGGAAGGACATGCCGCCCTTCCACACCGCCAGCACCTCCAGCGGGTGCGCCAGGTAGTGGCCCGGCTTGTAGAACAGCGCATAGCCCAGGCGCCCGCCGACCACCACGCCCAGCACGCCCCAGAACAGCAGGTCCTCGACGTCGCGGCGGGTCCAGCCCGCGTCGGCATACCAGGGCTGGCGCGCGCGCACGGCGGCCAGCGCCATGAACAGGCCGAAGGCGACCAGGTAGGTCAGCCCGTACCAGTGGATCTGCACGGGGCCCAGGGCCAGCGCCACCGGGTCGAACTGGGGATGCACGAGCATCGTCGGAACACTCCTCGAAGCGCCGCCGCGCCCGCGGCGGCCGGGCGCGATTGTCGCCGCTCAGTCGCCGCTCAGTCGGCGGCCATCGGCGGGATGGCCGGCCATGCCGCCGCCGGGTGCGCGCGCACGTGGTCGACGAAACGCTGCACCACCGGCGGCGCCGGCGCGCGCCAGACCAGGCTGGTCTCGCAGCGCAGCGCGGCGTCGGCCACCGGGCGGTAGGCCACGCCGGGGCGCTGCAGCCGGGTCACCGCCTCGGGCACCCAGGCCACGCCCATGCCGGCCGACACCAGGTTGACGATGGTCTGCATCTGGATCGCCTCCTGGGCGATGCGCGGCGTGGCGCCGTGGCCGCGGTAGGCGGCCAGCACCGCGTCGTACAGCGAGGGCGCGATGGCCCGCGGGAAGATCACCAGCGGCTCGGCCGCCACCTCGGCCAGCGCCAGTACCGGCGCTGCGGCGGCCGGGTGCGCCTCGGGCAGGGCCATCACCAGCGGCTCGCGCTGCACCGTCCAGGCGGCGAAACCCGGCGGCGCGGCGCCCGGCGCGTGCAGCACGAAGCCGGCGTCGATCTCGTCGGCGTCGAAGGCCTCCAGCTGCACGTCCAGCGTGGCCTCGCGCAGCTGCAGCGCCACCTCGGGGTGGGCGGCGCGGAAGCCGCGCAGCCACTCGGGCAGCGGACCGTAGGCGATGTTCGAGACAAAGGCCAGCCGCAGCTGCCCGGCCAGCCCGGCGGCCGCGGCCTGGGCCACCCGCGGCAGCGCCTCGGCGGCGGCCAGCAGCCGGCGCACCTGGGGCAGCAGCGCGCTGCCGGCCGGCGTCAGCGCCACGCTGCGCCGGGTACGCGCGAACAGCGGCACGCCGATGGCCCGTTCCAGGCCCTGCAGGGCCTGGCTCAGCGGCGGCTGGGTCATGTGCAGGCGCGCGGCAGCGCGGCCGAAGTGCAGCTCCTCGGCCAGCGCGACGAACTGGCGCCACTGTCGCAACTCGATCATGGCTGGGGCCCGCCCTCACTGATATGCCAGACAGATCAATACTGTCCCACAAATAGATTGGACCGACGAGCCAGCCGCGCACTATGCTCGCCACCCTCCCCTCTCCCCGACGCGAGACCCCCATGAGCTTCAACCGCCGCTCCAAGAACATCACCGAGGGCGTGGCCCGCGCGCCCAACCGCTCGATGTACTACGCCCTGGGCTACCAGGAGGGCGACTTCAGCAAGCCGATGATCGGCGTGGCCAACGGCCACTCGACGATCACGCCCTGCAACTCGGGCCTGCAGCGCCTGGCCGACGCCGCGGTGATCGGCCTGAAGGAAGCCGGCGCCAACCCGCAGATCTTCGGCACGCCGACCATCAGCGACGGCATGGCCATGGGCACCGAGGGCATGAAGTACAGCCTGGTCAGCCGCGAGGTCATCGCCGACTGCGTGGAGACCTGTGTCGGCGGCCAGTGGATGGACGGCGTGATGGTCATCGGCGGCTGCGACAAGAACATGCCCGGCGGCATGATGGGCATGCTGCGCGCCAACGTGCCGTCGATCTACATCTACGGCGGCACCATCCTGCCGGGCAAGTACAAGGGCCAGGACCTGAACATCGTCAGCGTCTTCGAGGCCGTGGGCCAGTACTCGGCCGGCAAGATGAGCGACGAGGACTTCTGCCAGATCGAGCGCCACGCCATCCCCGGCAGCGGCTCCTGCGGCGGCATGTACACCGCCAACACGATGAGCTCGTCCTTCGAGGCGCTGGGCCTGAGCCTGCCCTACGCGTCGACGATGGCCAACGTCGAGGGCGAGATCGTCTCGATGGTCGAGCGCGCGTCCAAGGTGCTGGTCGAGGCGGTCAAGGCCGACCTCAAGCCGCGCGACATCGTCACCAAGCAGGCCATCGAGAACGCCGTGGCGGTGATCATGGCCACCGGCGGCAGCACCAACGCGGTGCTGCACTTCCTGGCCATCGCCCACGCCGCCGGCGTGGACTGGACCATCGACGACTTCGAGCGCGTGCGCGTGCGCACCCCGGTGCTGTGCGATCTCAAGCCCAGCGGCCAGTACCTGGCGGTGGACCTGCACCGCGCCGGCGGCATCCCCGCGGTGATGAAGGAACTGCTCAAGGCCGGCCTGCTGCACGGCGACTGCATGACCATCACCGGCAAGACCGTGGCCGAGAACCTGGCCGACGTGCCCGACCTGGACCCGGCCAACCCGGTGATCCGCCCGGTCGCCAAGCCGATCTACGCCCAGGGCCACCTGGCCATCCTGAAGGGCAACCTCAGCCCCGAGGGCTGCGTGGCCAAGATCACCGGCCTGAAGAACCCGGTGATCACCGGCCCGGCGCGGGTGTTCGACGACGAGCAGAGCGCGCTGGCCGCGATCATGGCCAACCAGATCCAGGCCGGCGACGTGATGGTGCTGCGCTACCTGGGCCCCAAGGGCGGCCCGGGCATGCCCGAGATGCTGGCGCCCACCGGCGCGCTGATCGGCCAGGGCCTGGGCGAGAGCGTGGGCCTGATCACCGACGGGCGCTTCAGCGGCGGCACCTGGGGCATGGTGGTGGGCCACGTCGCCCCCGAGGCCTACGAGGGCGGCCTGATCGCCCTGGTCCAGGAAGGCGATTCGATCACCATCGACGCCCACCAGCTGCTGCTGCAGCTGAACGTGGCCGACGACGAGATCGCCCGCCGCCGCGCCGCCTGGGTCAAGCCCGCGCCGCGCTACACCCGCGGCGTGCTGGCCAAGTTCGCCAAGAACGCGTCCAGCGCCAGCTCGGGCGCGGTGCTCGACAAGTTCGAGTGAGGCGGCCGCGCGGGCCGCTGAGCCGGCCCGCGCCTGCCGGCTCAGACCTCCGGACCGGGCGGCGGCGGGGGCGCGGCGGGCGCCGACGGCTGGCGCCCGCGGCCCGGCACCCGCAGGCCCAGGGCCTCGAACTGCTTCTGGCGGCGGCGCGCCGCGCGTTCGTCCTCGCGCTGCATCGCGCGGCGACGCGTCAACCCGCTGTGGTCGGCGATCTGCCACCACACCACGGCCACCGCGAAGGGCGACAGCACCCACCACCAGGCCCAGCCCGCCACCGCGGTCAGCCCGGCCAGCTTCAGCGCCACCAGCGCCACCCCCAACAGCACCATCCACATCGTCGATCCACCTCTGACGGGCCACCGGGACGACAGCGTCGCGTCAACCCCGGCTGGCTAGAATCCGTTGGGGTGACTGTAGTCCAGCCCGTTCCGCACCCCCTCCCTGTCGAAAGGACACCATGAAGAAGATTGCCCTGATCGCCGCCCTGGCCGCCGTGGTGGCCGGCCCGGCGTTCGCCAACGCCGACCTGGCCCAGAAGAAGAACTGCCTGGCCTGCCACGCCACCGACAAGAAGCTGGTCGGCCCGGCCTACAAGGAAGTGGCCGCCAAGTACGCCGGCCAGAAGGACGCCGTGGCCAAGCTTGCCGAGAAGATCCAGAAGGGTGGCGTCGGCGCCTGGGGCCAGGTGCCGATGCCGGCCAACCCGCAGGTCAACGCCGACGAGGCCAAGCAACTGGCCACCTGGGTGCTGTCGGTCAAGTGACCGCCGCCCCGGCGCACTGACACCGGGCCCCGCCCAGCGGGGCCCGCTGGCGACAAGGCCCCGCCATGCGGGGCCTTGTCACGTCTGGGCCCGCAGCACGGCCGATGGCGGGCCGCCGCCGGACCTCGGGCCAACCCTTGGACCGCGGGCACGGCACTTGCCTCATCCTGCGGACCATGCCCACCCCACCCTGCGTGATCGACGTCGAGGCCTCCGGCTTCGGCAGCGGCAGCTTCCCGGTGGAGGTGGGCTACGCGCATGCCGACGGCCGGGCCTGGTGCACGCTGGTGCAGCCGGCCGCCGACTGGCAGCACTGGGACGCCGAGGCCGAGCGCGTGCACGGCATCAGCCGGGCGATGCTGGCGGCCCACGGCCGCCCGCCGGCCGAGGTGGCGCGCCGGCTCAACGAGGACCTGGCCGGCCTGACCGTCTACACCGACGCCTGGGGCCACGACTACGCCTGGATCGCGCGCCTGTTCGACGCCGCCGCGCTGTCGCCGCGCTTCCGGCTCGAGGCCGTGAGCACGCTGCTGGATGCCCGGCGCCTGCCCGACCTCGACCGCCTGCGCCGCCAGGCCTTTCCGACGCTGGGCATCGTGCGCCACCGCGCCAGCAGCGACGCCCGCGCGCTGCAGTGGGCGCTGGGCCAGCTGGAGCGCGCGCGCGCCTGAGCCGCCGGCGCAGCGCCTGGCCGTCGGGCGCCCGCCAGCGGCCCTGCAGGGGCCGGCTCAGGCCGCCGGCGCGCCCTCGTCCAGGCCGAGGTACTTGTCCTCGATGAATTCCTTCTCGATCGTCAGCCGGGCCATCTGCTCGCGCTGGCGCTCGTGGGCCGACTTCAGGCGCTCGTGGTCCAGGCGCAGCGCGGCCAGCTCCTCGGCCAGCGCGCGGGCGCGCTCCTCGGCCTCGGCGTCGACCTCGGGCACGCGGTCGGCCTGCTGCGCCATGTCGTCGCGCAGCTGCTCGTGCTCGGCGCGCGCCTGCTGCAGCGCCGCCTCGGCGGCGCCGGCGCGGTGGCCGGCCTCGCGCAGCTCGTTGCGCAGCCGCGCGCCCTGCTGCTGCTGCTGCGCCAGTGCCTGGCGCAGGCTGTCGATCTCCTGGTCGGCCGCCTGCTGCGCGCGCTGCACCGAGCGCAGGCCGTCGAGCTGGCCGCGCAGCTCGCCGATGCGGTCGTGCAGGCGCCGGTTCTCGGCCACCAGCACCTCGCTCTGGGCCATCACCTGGGCCAGCTCGTCGCGGTGGCGGTCGGCCCAGCCGCCGGCCCCGCCGGGCAGCACCTCGGCCAGCGAGGCCAGCAGCCGCCGCACGTCGCCGTGCAGCGCGCTGTCGCCCAGCTCGCCGCTGGCGGCGAGCTCGCCGAGCGTGGCCTCCAGGGTCTCGCGCAGCCGCGTGTCCATCGCCGTCAGCGAGTCGGCCGTCGCGCGGACCACGGCCGAGACCTGGCGCTCGGCGGCACCCATGCGCTCGATCAGCCGGTCGACGCCGCCGCCCAGGCCGCGCAGGCCGCGCCCGGCCTCCAGCAGGTCCTGGGTCGAGCTGGCCAGCGTGCCGTAGAGCTGCTCGGTGACCTGCTGGATGCGGAACACCAGGTAGCCCAGCCCGGCCAGCACCAGCCCGTTGCTGACGAACACGACGACCACGGCCACCGTCTGCATCGCGTCCATCGCCACGGTCCCCGCGTCGGCCTCGGCTGCGGTGCCGGGCTCAGACGGCCAGGAAGGACAGCCGGCCCTCGCCGTAGCCGGGCACCGCGATGCGCACGTCCACGCGCCACTGGCTGCGGCTGAGCAGCTCGGCCAGCATCGGCAGCGACTGCGCGACCAGGCTGGCCTTGCCCAGCGCCAGCCCTCCGGGAACGACGGTCTGCATCAGCGGCCCGGCCTCGGCCAGGAAGCGCGAGGCCAGTTCGACCATGCGCGCGCTGGGCTGGCCGGCGGCCAGCGCCGGCCGCACGGTCGCCGGCATCATGCCGCCACCGCCACCGCCGATGATGCACACGGCGCGCGCGTCCAGCACCGCCACCGCGGCCAGCGCGCGCCCCGCACCGCCGTACAGCGCCAGCAGGTTCTGCTCGGTCAGCTCGCGCTGCGACAGGCCTTCGTGGGCGATCAGGCGGAAGGGGATCTCGCCCAGCGTGCGCCGCACCAGCGCCTGCAGCGACTCGGGCGCGATCAGCGGCGGGCGCGCTGCGGGATCGGCGGCGGCTTCGGCGGTGGCCTCGGCAGCGGCTTCGGCAGCCGCGGGCGGCAGCGGCCCGGGCGCGGCCGCCGTCGGTGCGGCGTCGGCCGCGGCCGGCACCGCATCCAGCGGCAGCGCGGCGCGGACCTCGCGCACCAGGTCGTCGTCGCGGAAGGGCTTGTGCAGGATGAAGGCGGCGCCGTTGCGCCGCGCCTCGTCGATCAGCGTCGGCGAGGTCTCGGTGGTGATGAAGCCGACCTTGACGCCGTGGTTGCCCGACTGCCGCAGCATCTGGAACATCTCCAGCCCGGTCATCTCCGGCATGTGCCAGTCCGACAGCACCAGCTGCGGCTGGAAGTCGGCCACCGCGCGCAGCGCCTGCTCGCCGTTGGCCGCCGACTGCAGCTGCAGCGCCGGGTAGCCCATGCGCTCGACGACGCGGCGGATGATCGCCTGGATCGCCCGGCTGTCGTCGACGATCAGGATGCGGGTGGCCTCCGCGGCGGGGGACAGGGCTTCGGTGCTCATGAGGGGTCTCGGGCGGTGGCCGGGGCAGGCAGGTCGAACAGGGTCAGCACGACGCGGACGGCGTCGTCGCCCGAACTGGGGCGACCGACGTAGCAGGCGCGCACCTGGGCGCGGCCGGCGATGTCCTGGTACTGCTGCAGCGTCAATGCCTGGGGCAGGCCGATGCGCAGGCCCGCGGGGTCGTCGCTGTCGGCGACCACGCTGCCGGCCAGCACGTTGCAGGCCTCCTGGCCGGCGTCGCGCACGTCGTCGGCGCTGACCTGGCCGTCCGGCGGCGCGAACATGTGGCGCGCCAGGTCCACCGCGTCCTCGTGGCGGATCAGGCAGCCGACCAGCAGCGCCGGCCCGCCGTCACGGGCGCCCAGCGACACCGTCAGCGCCAGCGCCGGCTCGACGACGGGGGGGTGCCCCGGCGGCAGGGCCTCGAAGCACCAGCGCGCACCGTGGACGAAGGTCCAGGCGTCGACGATGTGGGATGGCAGGGTGGTGGGGATCAAGTCGGCCTCGGCGCGTCATCGCGGCAAGCGATGGGAGGTTGTCGGCCTGCAAGTGAAAAAATTGAGTACCCCCGACACGCGCAGCGGCCCTGCCCCGACACCGCCATCCGAAGGTCGCGACCGGGACCGCCGGCCGCCGCCCGTACCCCGCGGTCGGTCGACGGTGCCGGCGAACAGCGCCGGAAATGGGGGCGATCTCCGCGCAGCTGCCGCTGCAGGTGCCGCCTAGAGTGGCCGGTCCGTCCGCCGCCACGAAAGCAGTACCCGATGCACCAGCCCCTGTTCCCGGCCACCCGCACGCCCTCCGAGCAGCGCAACCCGGCCGGCCGGCCGCTGCGCTGGCTGTTCATCGTGCCGGGCTGGACGGTGATGTGCTGCTGCGTGTCGCCCGACGCCGCCGCCCAGGCGGTGAGCACCGGGCCGAGCTACTACGCCGACGCGCTGTACCCCGGCGTGTTCTACAAGGTGGGTGCCAACGGCGCCAAGGGCACCGACGCCACCACGCCCGGCGGCAAGTGCAGCGGCCCCTACCCCGGCACGGCGGGCTCGCCCGGGGGCGCGGTCAGCGGCACGGTGGCCTACGCGCCCGCGACCAGCCCCTTCAAGGGCACCATCGTCGTGGCCGGCAGCACCGGCGGCACCGGCGGCGCGGGCGGCAACAGCGACCCCGGCGGCGACTGCGGCGGCGGTGACCACAACGGCAGCGCCGGCGGCGCCGGCGGCAAGGTGCAGCTCACGGTGAACGCCGGCAGCGCGGTGCCGGCGGGCGGCTACGCGCTGACCAGCACCGGCATCGTCGCCTTCAGCCGCGGCGGCAACGGCGGCCAGGGCGGCGACAACACCCGCAACAAGAGCGGCTACAGCGGCGGCAACGGCGGCGCCGCGGGCGCGGCCGGCACGGTCGACCTGACCAACAACGTGGCGCTGCGCGTCAGCGGCGGCGCCACGGTCTACGGCCTGGTGGCGCAGAGCGCCGGCGGCCAGGGCGGCGAAGGCGGCTCCTCGACCAACGGCAAGGCCACCGGCGGCAGCGGCCTGCCCGGCGGCGCCGGCGCGGCGGTGACCGTGACGAACAACGCGGCCATCGCCACCGACGGCGGCATCGCCGTGGCGGCGCAGAGCATCGGCGGCTTCGGCGGCGACGCCGGCGTCAACACCAAGGGCTATGGCGGCGGCGCCGGCTACGGAGGCGACGGCGGCGCGGTGACGGTGACCAACATCGGCGCGCTGAGCGTGGGCACGGCCGGCCTGCCCGACTGCTCGGACAGCGTGACCAGCGCCTGCAACCCGGTGGGCATGTTCGCGCTGGCGGCGCAGTCGGTGGGCGGCGGCGGCGGCAACGCCGGCGCCTCGGCCGGGCTGACGGCGCTGGGCGCCAGCGGCGGCACCGCCGGCCACGGCAGCGCGGTGACGGTCAGCAACCGCGGCGCGCTGGCCATCTACGGCGGCTCGGGCGTCGGCGTCTACGCCCAGTCCATCGGCGGCGGCGGCGGCACCGGCGGCATGGCCGTGTCCTCGGGCAGCCACACCACGGCCATCGGCGGCAGCGGCGGCGAAGGCGGCAACGGCGGCGCGGTGCAGCTGGGCAACAGCGGCAACGTCTGCACCGGCAACGCCTGCCTCAACGGACTGGCCGCCACCCCGGTCAACACCGGCGCCGGCGGCGCGGTGGGCCTGCTGGCGCAGAGCGTGGGCGGCGGCGGCGGCATCGGCGGCTTCGCCCAGGCCAAGGGCAAGACGCACTCGATCTTCGGCGGCTCGTCGGCGGTGGCCATCGGCGGCACCGGCGGCAGCGGCGGCAACGGCCTGCAGGTCGGCGTGCTCAACAGCGGCTCGATCGCCACCGTGGAGATCAGCTCGGCCGGCATCCTGGCGCAATCGATCGGCGGCGGCGGCGGCGCGGCCGGCGGCGCACTGGCCTTCGCCACCGCGCTGGCCGGCGACGCGGTGGCCGTGGCCCATGGCGGCTCGGGCGGCAGCGGTGGCTCGGGCGGCGCCGTGGCGGTCAACTGCAACGGCTTCAGCAGCCTGTCCGGCAGTGCCTCGGCCTGCAGCGGCCAGCCGCGGCTGGGCGCGGTGACGCCGCAGCAGGCGATCAGCACCGCCGGCACCAGCTCGGGCGGCATCGTCGCGCAATCCATCGGCGGCGGCGGCGGCGCCGGCGGCTACGCGCTGTCGCTGGCCGGCAGCTTCGTCGGCTCGGCGGCGCTGGGCTTCGGCGGCTCGGGCGGCGTGGGCGGCAGCGGCGGCGCGGTCTACGCCAGCAGCAACGGGAGTTCGATCACCACCCTGGGGCTGTACGCGCCGGCGCTGCTGGCGCAGTCCATCGGCGGCGGCGGCGGCAGCGGCGGCAGCACGGTCGACGCCAGCCTGGCCTACACCGGCTCGGCGGTGTCGGTGGCCGTGGGCGGCAAAGGCGGTTCGGGCACCGCGGCCTCGGCGGTGGCGGTGGAGAACCCCGGCGGCGTGATCAGCACCAGCGGCGACGGCGCGCAGGGCCTGGCCGCGCAGTCCATCGGCGGCGGCGGCGGCAACGGCGGCGCGGCGGTCAGCTTCGCCGCCTCGGGCAGCTACTCGGCGGCGCTGTCGGTGGGCGGCTCGGGCGCCAGCGGCGGCAGCGGCGGCGCCGTCAGCGTGGTCAACCAGGGCACGGCCGACAACGCCGGCTATGGCAGCGGCGCCATCAGCACGCGCGGCTTCGGCGCCAGCGCCATCCTGGCGCAGTCCGTCGGCGGCGGCGGCGGCGCGGGCGGCTACACCGTGGCGCTGTCGGGCGCCTGGCTGGCCGCCGGGGCGGTGGGCATCGGCGGCTCGGGCGGCAGCGGCAACAACGCCGGCACGGTGGCGGTCAGCAATTCCGCGGCGCTGAGCACCAGCGGCGGCGGCGCCGCGGCGCTGCAGGCGCAGTCCATCGGCGGCGGCGGCGGCCACGGCGGCTACGCCTTTGCCGGCAGCCTGGCCGACGTCGGCTCGGTCAGCGTGGGCGTGGGCGGCAGCGGCGGCAGCGGCGCCGCCGGCGCGGCGGTGACGGTGAACAACAGCGGCGCGATCAACGTCAGCGCCGGCAGCAACGGCAACGCGCCCGGCATCCTGGCGCAGTCGATCGGCGGCGGCGGCGGCACGGGCGGCTTCGCCGCGGCCGGCGCGGCGGCGGTGGACGCGGCCGCCGGCCTGGCCGTGGGCGGCGGCGGCGGCAACGGCGGCAGCGCCGCGGCGGTGACGGTCAACGACTCGGCCAGCATCGCGGTCAGCGGCGCGATGTCGCCCGGCGTGCTGGCGCAGAGCCTGGGCGGCAACGGCGGCAGCGGCGGCTTCGCGCTGGCCGGCGGCCTGGCCGGCGGCGTGGCGGTGAGCGCGGCCATCGGCGGCGGTGGCGGCAACGGCGGCAGCGCCGGCACGGTGGCGCTGAACCTCAGCGGCGGCGGCCAGTCGGTGCGCACCAGCGGCGACCAGTCGGCCGCGCTGGTGGCGCAGTCGATCGGCGGCAGCGGCGGCACCGGCGGCTGGAGCCTGTCGGCCACGGCCAGCCTGCTGGCCGCGCCCAGCGTCAGCCTGGGCGGCGCCGGCGGCAAGGGCGGCCGGTCCGGTGCGGTGCAGGTCGGCAGCGTGCAGGCGCTGGACACCAGCGGCCTGCTGTCGCCGGGCATCCTGGCGCAGTCGATCGGCGGCAGCGGCGGCAGCGGCGGCTTCAGCGCCGCGGGCTCGGTCACCACCGTGGTGGCCACGGCCACCGCGGTGGGCGGCGGCGGCGGCGCCGGCAGCGCCGCCAACACGGTGGCGGTGGCGGCCCAGGCCGGCATCCGCACCGGCAGCGACCAGTCGGCCGGCATCGTCGCGCAGTCGATCGGCGGCAACGGCGGCAACGGCGGCTCGGCCTTCACCGGCAGCGCCTCCACCGGCAACCCGGAATCCAGCGTCTCGGTGGGCGCCTCCGGCGCCAGCGGCGGCACCGGCGGCACCGGCCAGGCCGGCAGCACGGTGACCGTGAGCAGCCGCGGCGCCGTGCAGACCAGCGGCCGGCAGTCGGTGGGCATCGTGGCGCAGTCGATCGGCGGCGGCGGCGGCAACGGCGGCGCCAGCGCGGCCTTCAGCGCCAGCGCCTCGGGCGGCAACCCGAACGGCAAGAGCGTCTCGGCCTCGGTGGCGGTGGGCGGCAGCGGCGCGGCCGGCGGCAACGCCGGCGCGGTGACGGTGCTGTCCTCCGGCAGCATCCAGACCGGCGCCGGCAGCGCCGACGGCAGCCCGGGCAGCGGCGACCTGGCGGTCGGCATCCTGGCGCAGAGCGTGGGCGGCAGCGGCGGCAACGGCGGCGCCGCCTACGCCAACGCGGTCTCGGCCACGGCCGCGGCGGCGGTGGCCGTCGGCGGCGCCGGCGCGGTGGGCGGCAACGGCGGCGCGGTGAGCGTCAACTTCGACGCCATCGAGTACATCGCCTCCAACGTCGACCTGATCAAGGCCTACGGCAACAACCCGGCCGCCGGCCTGCAGCACTACCTGGTCGCCGGCATCAACGAGGGCCGGGCCACCGCCGGCTTCAACGCCGCGCAGTACCTGGCCAACTACGCGGACCTGCGCGCCGCCTTCGGCAGCGACCTGAGCGCGGCGGCCACGCACTACGTGAGCGCCGGCTTCTACGAGGGCCGCACCGACCAACCCCTGGCCGGCGTCGCCGCGACGGTCATGCCCGGCGCGGGCAGCGTCACGACGGCGGGCCAGCAGGCGGCGGCGATCTACGCACAGTCGATCGGCGGCGGCGGCGGCAACGGCGGCGCGGCCAACGCCAGCGCCACCAGCAACAAGTACGCCGCGGCGGTGGCGGTGGGCGGCTGGGGCGGCGGCGGCGGCGACGCCAGCAGCGTGGTGGTGGTGGCGCGCGATGCGCTGACGACCAGCGGCACCCAGGCGCCGGCGGTCTTCGCGCAGTCGGTGGGCGGCGGCGGCGGCCACGGCGGCGCGGCCTCGTCGGGGTCGGCCGGCGCCCAGGGTGCGGTGCAGGAAGCGGCAGTGGCCGCCTACACCGGCTTCGTCGGCAAGGCGGTGGGCACGGCCACGGTGTCGGTGGCGCAGAAGTTCAGCCAGGCCAGCGGCGCCGGCAGCAGCAGCGCGCCCCAGCAGAACGACAACGGTGCCGGCGCCTCGCTGAGCATCGGCGGCGCCGGCGGCCTGGGGGGCAACGGCGGCGCGGTGGTGGTCGACAGCGCGGCGGCGATCCGCACCGGCGGCCACCTGTCCGACGGCATCGTGGCGCAGTCGGTGGGCGGCGGCGGCGGCACCGGCGGTTCCAGCAGCGCCAACGCCAGCGGCGGCAACAGCTCGGCCTCGGTGAGCCTGGGCGGCTCGGGCGGCGTGGGCGGCAATGCCGGCAGCGTGAACGTGCGCAACAGCGGCAGCATCCAGACCGCGGGCACCCAGGCGCTGGGCATCTTCGCGCAGTCGGTGGGCGGCGGCGGCGGCGCGGGCGGCTCGGCCAGCAGCACGGCCGGTGCCGGCGGCAAGGCCGCGGCCTCCTTCGGCCTGGGCGGCAGCGGCGGCGGCGGCGGCGCGGCCGGCGCGGTGTCGGTGACCAACAGCGGCACGGTCCGCACGCTGGGCGCCAACGCGGCCGGCCTGTTCGCGCAGTCGGTGGGCGGCGGCGGCGGCAACGGCGGCGCGGCCAGCAGCGCGGCCACGGCCGTGCCCGACGGCAGCGACACCGACGGCACCGCGGCCAGCACCGGCACGGTGAACACCGGCACCGCGCCCAGCGGCAGCAGCAACGCGGCCAGCGCCGGCACCGTGCCGGCAGCGGGCAGCACCAGCGCCAGCAAGGGCTCGGCGGCGGCGGCCGACAGCGGCTACGCGGCCGGCCTGAGCATCGGCGGCGCGGGGGGCAAGGCCAGCGCGGGCGCGGCGGTGACGGTGGTCAACACCGGTGCCATCAGCACCGGCAGCGCCGGCAGCCTGGACGGCGCGGTGCAGTCGCCGGCGATCTTCGCGCAGTCGGTGGGCGGCGGCGGCGGCAACGGCGGTTCGGCCAGCAGCAATGCCGACGCCGGCAAGGCCAGCGTGGCGCTGTCGATGGGCGGCATCGGCGGCGGCGCCGGGGCCGGCGGCGCGGTCGCCGTGGCCTCGGCCGGCGGCAGCCTGCAGACCTATGCCCACAACTCGGCGGCGGTCTTTGCGCAGTCGGTGGGCGGCGGCGGCGGCTCGGGCGGGTCGGCGGCGTCGACCAGCGGCGCGGGCGGCTCGGTGTCGGCCGCGCTGGGCCTGGGCGGCTCGGGCGCCGGCGGCGGGGCCGGCGGCGCGGTGCAGCTGTGCGGCACGCTCAACGGCAGCGCCTGCGGCGCCGGCCTGGGCAACGGCAGCCCGATCGTGACCTGGGGCGCCCTGTCGCATGGCGTGTTCGGGCAGTCGGTGGGCGGCGGCGGCGGCTCCGGCGGCGCGGTGAGCACCGCCGCCAGCGCCGGCAACGACGATCCGCCGGCGTCCGACAACAGCGCCAGCGGCAGCAGCAGCGGCACCTCGGCGGCGGCGTCCAGCGGCGTGGCGGTGTCGGCCGGCCTGGGCGGCAGCGGTGGCGGCGGCGGCAGCGGCGGCGCGGTGAGCCTGTCGATCGCGGCACCGGTCACCACGCACGGCGACCAGGCGGCGGCCATCGTGCTGCAGTCCATCGGCGGCGGCGGCGGCCTGGGCGGCGGCAGCAGCAGCAACGCCAACAGCGGCGCCTACGCGGTGGCGCTGTCGCTGGGCGGCTCGGGCGGCACCGGCGGCAAGGGCGGCGTCGTGTCGGTCAACAACATGCCGGGCTCGGCGCTGCAGACCAGCGGCGCGATGGCCTACGGCATCCTGGCGCAGAGCATCGGCGGCGGCGGCGGTGCGGGCGGGTCGTCCAGCAGCACGGCGGCCGACGGCGGCAACGCCTCGGTGAGCCTGGCGCTGGGCGGCAGCGGCGGCAGCGGGCAGAACGCCGACACGGTGTGGCTGAACCACAGCGGCTCGATCCGCACCGGCGGCGACGGCGCGGCCGGCATCCTGGCGCAGAGCATCGGCGGCGGCGGCGGCAGCGGCGGCTCCAGCCTGGCCAGCGCCTCCAACGGCAAGGTCAATGTGGCGCTGGCCATGGGCGGCAGCGGCGCGGCCGGCGGCAGCGGCGGCACGGTGAGCCTGAGCTTCAACAGCTGGGTGGCGACGGCCGGCGACAACGCCCCGGCCATCGTGGCGCAGTCGGTGGGCGGCGGCGGCGGCAACGGCGGCAGCGCCAGCACCACCACGGCCGTGGCCGGCAGCGACAACAACACGCCGCCGGTGAGCCTGTCGCTGGGCGGCAAGGGCAGCGGTGGCGGCAGCGGCGGCACGGTCAACGTGACCATGTTCGGCAACAGCATCGCCGGCACGCCGGTCACGCTGACCGGCGCCAACGGCGGCAGCAGCACGCTGTCGGCGGCGCTGTTCACCCAGGGCGCCAACGCACCGGGGCTGTTCGCGCAGTCGGTGGGCGGCGGCGGCGGCAACGGCGGCGCGTCGACCAGCAGCGCGCAGTCCGGCGGCCCCTACGCCGCCAGCCTGGCGCTGGGCGGCACGGCCAGCAGCGGCAGCAGCGGCGGCGCCGTGGCCGTCTGCGGCACGCTCAGCGGCAGCAACTGCAGCAGCGTGCTGGCGGGCGCGGCCATCGTCACCGCCGGGGCCAACTCGGCCGGCATCTTCGCGCAGTCGGTGGGCGGTGGCGGCGGCAGCGGCGGCGCGGCCAGCAGCGCCAGCGGCAGCGGCAGCACCGCCAGCGGCTTCAATGCCAACGCCAGCCTGGGCGGCAAGGGCGGCGGCGGCGGCGCCGGCGGCGTGGTGAGCGTGTCGTCGGCCCTGCAGGTGGTGACGCTGGGCGACCAGTCCACCGGCCTGCTGGCGCAATCGGTGGGCGGTGGCGGCGGCACCGGCGGCGCCAGCAGCAGCCAGGCCAGCAGCGGCGCCTTCGCCGCCAGCCTGGCGCTGGGCGGCAGCGGCGGCTCGGGCGGCCAGGGCGGCACGGTGACGGTCTACAGCAGCGGCGCGGTCAGCACGGCCGGCGCGCTGGCGCACGGGCTGTTCGCCCAGTCGGTGGGCGGCGGTGGCGGCCTGGCGGGGGCGGCGGGCAGCCAGAGCAGCGGCAGCGGCACGGCCAGCCTGGCGCTGGCCATGGGCGGCTCGGCCGGCAGCGCGCAGAACGGCGGCATCGTGACGCTCAACAGCGAGGGCACGGTGCAGACCAGCGGGGTCGGTGCCAACGCGCTGTTCGCCCAGTCGGTGGGCGGCGGCGGCGGCAGCGGCGGCGCGGCCAGCAGCGGCGCGGCCAGCGGCAAGGTCAGCGCCAGCCTGGGGCTGGGCGGCAGCGGCAGCGCCGGCGGCGCCGGCGGCAACGTCGGCCTGGGCTACTTCGGCACCGTGACGACCACCGGCGACAACGCGGCCGCGGTGCTGGCGCAGTCGGTGGGCGGCGGTGGTGGCGCCGGCGGCGCATCGAACAGCAGCAGCGCCAGCGGCGGCCAGCTGGCGACCGCCCTCAGCCTGGGCGGCAGCGGCAGCGGCGGCGGGGCCGGCGGCTTCGTCACCGTGTCCAGTAGCCACAGCGCCGCGCTGTCCACCCTGGGCGACAACGCCAGCGCGGTGGTGGCGCAGTCGATCGGCGGCGGCGGCGGCTGGGGCGGCAGCAGCACCAGCACGGGCAGCGGCAGCAGCAGCGCCAGCGCCAACCTGGCGCTGGGCGGCACCGGCGGCGGCGGCGGTACCGGCGGCAGCGTGGCGGTGACGGTGGGCACCAGCGACAGCAGCATCCGCACCGCCGGCCTGAACGCCTTCGGCGTGCTGGCGCAGTCGATCGGCGGCGGCGGCGGTGCCGGCGCGGTGGCGCTGGCGCCGGCCAGCAACGGCTTGCTGACGGCCAGCCTGTCGGCGTCGCTGGGCGGCAGCGGCGGCAGCGGCGGCGCGGGCGGCTGGGTCAGCCTGCTCAGCAGCGCGGCGGTGGCCACCACGGGCCTGCAGTCGGTCGGCCTGGTGGCGCAGAGCATCGGCGGCGGCGGCGGCGTGGCCGCGGCGGCCAGCAGCGACAGCAGCGTGTTCAGCGGCACGCTGGCGCTCGGCGGGCGCAACGGCATCGCCGGGGCCGGCGGCACGGTGGGGCTGGGCGCCACCGGCAGCGTGGCCACCAGCGCCGCGCTGTCGCCGGCGGTGGTGGCGCAGAGCATCGGCGGCGGCGGCGGCCTGGCGATGGTGCGTGCCAGCAACGTGACGCTGGGCGGCGCCTCGGGCCAGGCGGGCGGCACCGTCAACCTGGGCTTCTATGCCGGCCTGCAGACGCTGGGTGCGGCCGCACCCGGCCTCGTGGCGCAGAGCATCGGCGGCGGCGGCGGCCTGGCGGCGGCCAGCGGCAGCGTCAGCCTGGGCGGCGCGCCCAGCGGCGCCAACGGCGGTGCGGTGACGCTGTGCGGCACGGTCAGCAGCACGGCCAGCTGCAATGCCGGCGCCACCGACGGCCATGTCTGGACCAGCGGCGATGCGGCGCTGGGCATCGTGGCGCAGAGCATCGGCGGCGGTGGCGGCCTGGCGCTGGGCGACCGGGCGCTGTCGTCGGTGAACTTCGCCAACGGCATCGGCTTCGGCGGCACCGTGACGGTGGCCACCGGCACCGACGTGCAGACCAGCGGCGCCAGCGCCACCGCGCTGCTGGCGCAGTCGGTGGGCGGCGGCGGCGGCGCGGTGGCCAGCGGCTACCACGACGCCGGCAACGCCAGCTACAGCGCCTACGTGGGCGGCTCCAGCGCCAGCAACGACTACGCGTCGGCGGTGTCGGTCACCACCGGCGGCCAGAGCCTGGCCACCAGCGGCGCCGGTGCCAGCGGCCTGGTGCTGCAGTCGGTGGGGGCCGGCGGCGGCTGGCTGGCGGCCAGCAATGCCGGCGCCAACAGCAGCCTGGGCGTCAACCTCAAGCTGGGCGGCGACGGCGGCTACGGCAATGCGGGCAATGCCAGCCTGACCCTGGGCAGCAATGGCAGCAGCACCCGGGTGACGACGCTGGGCGCCAATGCCACCGGCGTGGTGGTGCAGTCGGTCGGCGGCGGCGGCGGCCTGGCCAGCCTGGCCGGCAGCGCCGCGGCGGGTGTCGGCGGCACGCTCAGCGGCCAGATCGGCCAGACCTGGGGCGGCGGCGTGCACGGCACGGTCAGCGTCACGGGCAGTGCCACCATCAGCACCAGCGGCGCCCAGGCGGCCGGCCTGGTCGCCCAGGGCATCACCGGCGGCGGCGGCACGGCCGTGGTGGGCGGCGGCGCGGGCGGCAGCTTCAGCGGCACGCTGCGCCTGGGCGCCACCGGCGGCAGCACCACCACCGCATCGAACCCGGTCAGCGTGAACCTCGGCGGCGGCAGCATCAGCACCAGCGGCGATCTGGCGCCGGCCCTGGTCGTGCAGAACGTGACCGGCGGCGGCGGCCTGGCCCTGCTGCGCGCCAGCAACGTCACGCTGGGCGGCACGGCGGCGGCGATGAACAGCTCGACCACCACCACGGTGACGAACGCGGCGCGCATCACCACCACCGGCGCCGGGTCGATCGGCATCGTCGCGCAGACGGTGGCCGGCGGCGGCGGCCTGGCCTTCGGCAGCGGCAGCGCGACGCTGGGCGGCGGGCCCAGCGGGTCGGACGCCGGCGCCGTGGTCGTCAACAGCAATGCGCCGATCCGCACCTCGGGCGCCAACGCCGTGGGCATCCTGGCGCAGAGCGTGGGCGGCGGCGGCGGCGCCGTGCTGTCCACCGGCCAGGCCTTGAGCAGCAGCTTCGTCGCCGGCACCGGCCACGCCGGCTCGGTGACGGTCAACGTCAACGCCGACATCACCACCACCGGCAGCAATGCCTATGCGGTGCTGGCGCAGTCGGTGCGCGGCGGTGGCGGCCTGGTGCTCAGCGGCAACGGCATCGTGCTGCAGGGCAACACCAACAGCAAGAGCGGCCACAGCGGCCCGGTCACGGTGACGGTGGCCAACGGCGTCACCGTCTCGGCCGCGGCGCTGGGCGGCGTGGGCATCAAGACCTGGTCGTCCACCGATCCGATCGTCGAGATCGGCGCAGGCGCCCGGGTCATCGGCGGGGTCGGCGGCGCGGCGCTGGAGTTCGAGGGGCCGATCCACAACCTGAGCAACCGTGGCAGCCTGTCCACCGCCGACGGCGCCGACGGCACGGCGGTGCGCGCACCCTCGGGCGTGATGACCCTGAGCAACAGCGGCCTGCTGCACGGCCAGCTGCGCCTGGCCGCCGGCGAGGACCACCGGGTGCACAACCAGGCCGGCGGCACGCTGGTGGCCGGCAGCCTGCTCGACCTGGGCGGCAGCGGCCGCCTGCACAACGAGGGCGCCCTCCAGAGCGGCACCGGCGGCAACACCCACATCAACGGCTCGCTGACGCAGGCCGGCTCGGGCACGCTGGAGATCCAGGTCGACCATGCCCAGGGCACGGCCTCGACCCTCAGCGTCAGCGGCTCGGCCCAGCTGGCCGGCAGCCTGCGCGCCAGGATGGTCAACGGCCACCTGGTGGCGCCGGGCACGGTGGCGCTGGGCACCGTGGTCAGCGCGGCTGGCACGCTGGACGCGTCGGCCCTGACGGCGCAGAACACCGCCATCCTGAGCCACGCGCTGAGCGCCGGCAACGGCACGCTGAGCCTGTCGACCACCGCCGACTTCATGCCCGCCGGCCTGCCCGCGGGCGGCCTGCGCCTGGGCGAGCTGGTCGGCGAGGCGCAGCGCAACGGCCTGCAGCAGTTCCAGGCGCTGACCGCGGCGCTGGTCGAGCTGCCCACGGTGGCGCAGCTGCACCAGGCCTACTGGGACCTGAGCGGCGCCGGCGCGACCCATGTCTCGTCGCTGGGCGCGCGCACCAGCCATGCCTTCACCCAGCTGCTGCTCGGCCGCCACGGCGCCGAGGCCGGCCGGCCCACCGGCGACGCGGCCGGGCGCGGCGCGGGCGGCCACGGCGCGTGGGCCCAGGGCTATGGCGACAGCCAGCGCACCAGCGCCGACCCGCTGACGGCCGGCGCCCACCTGGCGGTGCGCACCAGCGGCCTGGCCGTCGGCGCGGACCGCCGGGTGGGGCCGGACACCGTGGTCGGCCTGGCGCTGGGCGCCGACAGCGCGCGCTTCAGCCTGTCCAACGACATGAGCGGGCGCAGCGAGGGCTACCAGGCCGGCGCCTACCTGCTGCAGCACTGGGACGCGGCCTATGCCGCCGCCGCCGTGTCCTACGCCCGGCAGCGGCTGCACACGGCGCGCCGCCTGCCCTTCGTCCACGACAGCTTCAGCGCCGACCTGCGCAGCCACGGCCTGTCCACCCGCGCCGAGGCCGGCTGGCGCCTGGCCGTGGCCGGCTACGAGCTGACACCCTACGCCGCGCTGCAGCTGCAGCGCTTCGTGACCCCGGCCTACCAGGAACGGGCCGACGTGCCCGGCACGACGCACCTGGCCCTGGCCTACGAGCGCCGCGCGCTGGACAGCCGGCGCACCGAGCTGGGCGGCGCGCTGGCGCGCCAGTTCGAGCTGGCGGGCGGCCAGCGGCTGCGGCTGCGCACCGCGCTGGCCTGGGTGCACGAGCGCAGCGACGCGCCGGGCGTCGACGCCGCGCTGCAGACCCTGCCGGACAGCCGCTTCAGCATGGCCGCCGCGGCGCGGCCGGTCGACCTGGCCCAGCTGTCGCTGTGGGCCGAGCTGCGACCGGTCGAGGCCCTGTCGCTGGGCCTGAGCCTGGGCGGCGAGGCCGGCTCACGCACCCGTGCCGGCACCGCGGCCGCCAGCGTGCGCTACCGGTGGTGAGCGCGGGCCCGCCAGGGCCCGCGCGCCGCGGAGATCAGAGGTTCTCGCCGAGCTGATCCAGGATCGCGGGGTTTTCCAGCGTCGAGGTGTCCTGGGTGATGGATTCGCCCTTGGCCAGGCTGCGCAGCAGGCGGCGCATGATCTTGCCGCTGCGGGTCTTGGGCAGGTTGTCGCCGAAGCGGATGTCCTTGGGCTTGGCGATCGGGCCGATCTCCTTGCCCACCCAGTCGCGCAGCTGCTTGGCGATGGCCTTGGCCTCGTCGCCGGTGGGGCGCGGGCGCTTGAGCACGACGAAGGCGCAGATCGCCTCGCCGGTGGTGTCGTCCGGGCGGCCGACCACGGCGGCCTCGGCCACCAGGTCGGTGCAGCTGACCAGCGCGCTCTCGATCTCCATCGTGCCCATGCGGTGGCCGGAGACGTTGAGCACGTCGTCGATGCGGCCGGTGATGGTGAAGTAGCCGGTCTTGGCGTCGCGGATCGCACCGTCGCCGGCCAGGTAGTACTGGCCCTTGAAGTCCTCGGGGTAGTAGGACTTCTTGAAGCGCTCCGGGTCGCCCCAGATGGTGCGGATCATCGACGGCCAGGGCTTCTTGACCACCAGGATGCCGCCCTGGCCCCAGGGCACGTCCTTGCCGGTCTCGTCGACCACCGCGGCCTGGATGCCCGGGAAGGGCAGCGTGCACGAGCCCGGCACCATCGGCGTGGCGCCCGGCAGCGGGGTGATCATGTGGCCGCCGGTCTCGGTCTGCCAGAAGGTGTCGACGATCGGGCAGCGGCTGCCGCCGACGTGCTGGTAGTACCACTCCCAGGCCGCCGGGTTGATCGGCTCGCCGACCGATCCCAGGATGCGCAGGCTGGACAGGTCGTAGTTCTTCGGGTGCACCGCCGGGTTGGTCTCGGCGGCCTTGATCAGGCTGCGGATCGCGGTGGGCGCGGTGTAGAAGATGCTGACCTTGTGGTCCTGGATCATCTTCCAGAAGCGGCCGGCGTCCGGGTAGGTGGGCACGCCCTCGAAGACGATCTCGGTGCCGCCCAGGGCCAAGGGCCCATAGGTGATGTAGGTGTGGCCGGTGACCCAGCCGATGTCGGCGGTGCACCAGAACACGTCGTCGGCCTTCAGGTCGAAGGTCAGCTTGGTGGTCAGCGCGGCGTGCAGCAGGTAGCCGCCGGTGCTGTGCTGCACGCCCTTGGGCTTGCCGGTGGAACCGCTGGTGTAGAGCAGGAACAGCGGGTGCTCGGCCTCGACCCACTCGGGCTCGCAGCTGGTGGGCTGGCTGTCGATCACGTCGGCCATCCAGCGGTCGCGGCCGGCGGTCATCGCCACGTCGGCGCCGCTGCGCTTGACCACCAGCACGTTCTGCACCGAGCCGCAGCCGCCCAGGCCCAGGGCCTCATCGACGATGCTCTTCAGCGGCAGCTGCTTGCCGCCGCGCACCTGGTGGTCGGCGGTGATGATGGCCACCGCGCCGGTGTCCTCGATGCGGTCGCGCAGGCTCTGCGCCGAGAAGCCGCCGAAGACCACCGAGTGCGTGGCGCCGATGCGCGCGCAGGCCTGCATCGCGGCCACGCCGTCGATGGACATGCTGATGTAGATGACCACGCGGTCACCCTTCTTGACGCCCAGGCTGCGCAGGCCGTTGGCGATCTGGCAGGTCTTGGCCAGCAGCTGGCTGTAGCTGACCTTGGTGACCTCGCCGCCGTCGGCCTCGAAGATGATCGCGGTCTTGTCGCCCAGGCCGCGCTCGACGTTGCGGTCCAGGCAGTTGACGCTGGCGTTGAGCCGGCCGTCGGCGAACCACTTGAAGAAGGGCGCGTTGCTGCTGTCCAGCACCTGGGTGAACGGCGTCTGCCAGCTCAGCAGCTCGCGGGCGTGGCGGGCCCAGAAGCCCTCGTAGTCGGCGTCGGCCTCGGCACACAGCGCCTCGTAGGCGGCCATGCCCTGCACATAGGCACCGGCCACCGCCGCGGCGGACGGTTGGTAGGTCTTCAGCTCGGTCGGGCCATCGGCACTCATCGCTTGTCTCCTCGGAACGGCGTGACGGGAAAGTTGGGAAGCAACTCTAGAACAGTCGGCACCTTAGGCAGGGGCTCTTACGAACCCCTTACTCGCGCGGCGCGCGCCGCCACCGCAGGCAAGCCGCGGGCCAGCAGCCCTGCGCGCCAGGGTGACACAAGCCGAACCTAGAATCCGCCGGATTTCCCCGAACCCACCGCCGAGGCCGCTCCGACATGGCACAACCGCCGACCCCGCCGTCACTGCAGAAGAAGCTGCCGCCGCTGCCCAGCATGATCTTCGCCAGCCGCTGGCTGCAGCTGCCGCTGTACCTGGGGCTGATCCTGGCGCAGGGTGTCTACGTCTACCACTTCTGGGTGGAGCTGGTGCACCTGATCGAGGCCGCCTTCGGCAATGCCGGCGCGCTGGACAAGCTGGTCACCAGCATCGGCTACAAGAGCGACGCGCCGGTCACCCACCTGAACGAGACGATCATCATGCTGGTCGTGCTGGCGCTGATCGACGTGGTGATGATCAGCAACCTGCTGATCATGGTCATCGTCGGCGGCTACGAGACCTTCGTCTCGCGCCTGCAGCTGGAGGGCCACCCCGACCAGCCCGAGTGGCTGAGCCACGTCAACGCCTCGGTGCTGAAGGTCAAGCTGGCCACCGCGATCATCGGCATCAGCTCGATCCACCTGCTCAAGACCTTCATCAACGCCGCGAACTACACCGACAAGGTGCTGATGTGGCAGACGCTGATCCACGTCGCCTTCCTGTTCTCGGCGCTGGCCATCGCCGCGGCCGACCGGATCATGCACCCGGGCGGCAGCGGCGATCACTGAGCGTCCAGCGCCAGCCAGATCGCGCAGGTGCCCGGGTCCTCGGGCGAAGGGCCGACGGTGAAGCCCAGGTTGCGCGCCAGCTCCAGCATGCGGCGGTTCTCGGCCAGCACGGTGGCCACCAGGCGCCGCGTGCCGCGTTCGCGCAGCGTGGCGATCAGCTTGGCCATCAACCGCTCGCCCAGCCCGCCGCCCTTCAGCGACGAGCGCACGATGATGCCGAACTCGGCGTCGTGGTTGTCCGGGTCGATCACCGCGCGGGCCACGCCCAGCGTGCGCTCGACGCCGTCGGCGCCGCGCTCGGTGGCCAGGAAGGCGATCTCGCGCGCGTAGTCCACCTGGGTCAGCCGGGCCAGCTCGCTGTGCTCGATGCTGCGGCGGCTGTAGAACACCCGCAGCCGGATGTCCTCCGGGTCCAGGTCGGCCAGGAAGTCCAGGTGCTGGGCCTCGTCCTCGGGGCGGATCGGGCGCAGCGTCAGCGCCCGGCCCTGCCAGTCGATGTGCTCGACCCACTGCTGCGGGTAGGGCTGGATGGCGAAGCGCGCCGCACCGCCGGGGCCGGCAGCGTCCAGCCGCACCCGCGCGTCCAGCGCGATGGCGCCGCTGGGGTCGGCCAGCAGCGGGTTGATGTCCAGCTCGGCCAGCTCGGGCAGGTCGGCCAGCAGCGCCGAGACCGCGATCAGCACCCGGTAGACCGCCTCCAGGTCGGCCGCCGGCGTGTCGCGCCAGGCCGCCAGCAGCCGCGCCACGCGGGTGCGCGCCACCAGCGCGCGGGCCAGCGGCTCGTTCAGCGGCGGCAGGCCGATGGCGCGGTCGGCCAGCACCTCGACCGCGGTGCCGCCCTGGCCGAACAGCACCACCGGGCCGAACACCGGGTCGAGGCTGGCGCCGACGATCAGCTCGCGCGCATGCGCGCGCCGCACCATGGCCTGCACGCTCAGCCCGGCCAGCGTGGCGTCCGGCCGCAACCGGCGCACCCGCGCCAGCATGGCCGCCAGCGCGGCGCGCAGTGCGGCGGCGTCGCCCAGGTCCAGCGCCACGCCGCCGACGTCCGACTTGTGGGGGATCTGCGGCGAGACCACCTTCAGCGCCACCGGCCAGCCGATGGCCTGGGCGGCGGCCACTGCGGCCTCGGCGCTGGCCGCGTCGTCGGCGCCCAGCGGCACCAGGCGCGTGGCCGCCACCGGGATGCCGTAGGCCGCCAGCAGCGCCTTGGCCTCGGGCTCGGACAGCGCGGTGCGGCCGGCGGCCAGCGCCGCGCGCACCAGGGCGCGGGCGGCGTCGCGGTCGGGCTCGACCGGGCCGGCCAGCGCCGCCGGCGTCTCCAGCAGCTGGGCCTGGTTGCGGCGGTAGGCCACCAGCATCGAGAAGGCGCGCACGGCCTCCTCCGGCGTCGGATAGCAGGCGATGCCGGCCTCGTGGAACTGCCGCTGCGCGTCGGCGACCGCCGGCCCGCCCAGCCAGCAGCCCAGCAGGCGCGGCGGCTGGCCCGGCGCCGGCCGCACCCGCGGCACCAGCGCGCGGGCGATGTCGGCGCTGGGCACGATGGCGGTGGGCGCGTGGACGAACAGCACCGCGTCGGCCGCCGGGTCGCCCTGCAGCGCGTCCCAGGTGTCCAGGTAGCGCTGGACCGGGGCGTCGCCGATGATGTCCACCGGGTTGCCGTGCGACCAGTTGGCCGGCAGCACCGCGTCCAGCCGCGCCCGCGTCGCGTCGGCCAGCGGCGCCAGCGCGACGCCCATGTGGGCCGCCGAGTCGGCCGCCATCACGCCGGCGCCGCCGCCGTTGGTCAGCACCAGCAGGCGCTCGGCGGTGTTGCGGCGGAAGCGCGCCAGCGTCTCGGCGGCCAGGAACAGGTGCTGCAGCGTGTCCACCCGCAGCATGCCGGCGCGGCGGATCGCCGCGTCGATCACCCAGTCGGCGCCGGCCAGCGCGCCGGTGTGCGAGGCCGCCGCCTGCTGGCCCTGGGCCGAGCGGCCGCTCTTGACCACGATCACCGGCTTGTTGCGCGCCGCCGCCCGCGCCGCCGACATGAACTTGCGCGCCGAGCTGACCGACTCGATGTAGAGCAGGATCGCGCGGGTGCGCGCGTCGCTGGCCAGCCAGTCCAGCATGTCGCCGAAGTCGACGTCGGCGTGCTCGCCCAGCGAGACCACCTGCGAGAAGCCGATGCCGCGGCCCTGGGCCCAGTCCAGCATCGCGGTGACCAGCGCGCCCGACTGCGAGACGAAGGCCAGCTCGCCCGGCGCCGCGCAGGTGTGGGCGAAGCTGGCGTTCATGCCGTGGCCCGGCACCAGCAGGCCGATGCCGTTGGGCCCCAGGATGCGCAGCAGGTGCGGCCGCGCCGCGTCCAGCATGGCCTGGCGCTGGGCGGCGTCCAGGCCGGCGGTCAGCACCACGGCGGCGCGGGTGCCGCGCGCGCCCAGTTCGGCGATCAGCCCCGGCACCGTGGCCGGCGGCGTGCACACCACGGCCAGCTCGGGGGTGCGCGGCAGGTCGGCCACGCGGGCCACGGCGGCCACGCCGTCGAGCACCGGCCGGCGCGGGTTGACGGCCATCAGCGGCCCGGTGAAGCCGCCGGCGCGCAGGTTGCGCCAGACGGTGGCGCCGACGCTGCCGGGGCGGTCGGACGCGCCGACGACGGCGATGGCGTCGGGGGTGAACAGCGAATCGAGGTTGCGGATGCTCATGCGGAGGGCTCGCGCCGGTGGGCCGCCCGGGGCGGGCGGGCCGTCGCCGGCATGATCCGCAGCGACCCCGCCCCGGGGATTGACCTTGCTCAATTGCTGCAGTGCACAGCGGCCGGGCCTTGACCGGCCACAAGCCCGCGGCCGGCCGGCGGCCTATGGTGTGCGGCAGGTACCGGGCACCGGCGCGGCAGGGCCGCGCGGCCACACAGGAGACAGCATGAAGCAGGCCTCGGGCCCCGGCGCGGCGCCCGTGTTCGACGCCCTCGCGCTGGCCCGCGCCACGCGCGCGGTGCTGGCCGCCCGCGGCGACGACCCGGCCGCGCTGGCCGCGCGCCAGGCGCGGCGCCTGGCCCGGCTGCTGGACTGGGCGCGCGCCCGCTCGCCGCTGTACCGCGAGCGCCTGGCGGGCATCGACCCGGCGCGCACGCCGCTGGCGCAGTGGCCGGTGGTGGCCAAGCCCGAGCTGATGGCCCGCTTCGCCGACTGGGTGACCGACCCGGCGCTGCAGCTGGACGCGCTGCGCGCCTTCACCGCCGACCCGGCGCGCATCGGCGACGCCTTCGCCGGGCGCTGGCAGGTCTGGGAAAGCTCGGGCAGCAGCGGCGAGCCCGGCATCTTCGTGCAGGACGCGCGGGCGATGGCGCTGTACGACGCGCTGGAGGCGCTGCGCCGCCCGCACCCGCGCCCGCTGCAGCCCTGGCTGGACCCGCTGGGCCTGGGCGAGCGCTGGGCCTTCGCCGGCGCCATCGAGGGCCATTTCGCCAGCATCGTCTCGGCGCAGCGGCTGCGCCGGCTCAACCCCTGGCTGGCGCCGCGCATGCGCAGCTTCTCGGTGCTGCAGCCCGCGGCCGCGCTGGTCGACGCGCTGGACGACTGGGCGCCGACCGTGCTGGCCACCTACCCCAGCGCGGCGGCGATGCTGGCCGACGAGGCCGCCGCCGGCCGCCTGCGCTGCCGCCCGCGCGAGGTCTGGACCGGCGGCGAAGCGCTGAGCCCGGCAGTGCGCGCGCACGTCGAGCAGGCGCTGGGCAGCCGCGTCTGTAACAGCTACGGCGCCTCCGAGTTCCTGCCGCTGGGCTGGCAGTGCGACCACGGCCAGCTGCACCTGAACACCGACTGGGCGCTGCTGGAGCCGGTGGACGCGCTGGGCCGCCCGGTGCCGCCGGGCGTGGCCTCGCACACCACGCTGCTGACCCACCTGGGCCAGTTCAGCCAGCCGCTGATCCGCTACGACCTGGGCGACCGGTTGACGATCGCGCCGCAGCGCTGCACCTGCGGCTCGCCGCTGCCGGTGGCCACGGTGCAGGGCCGCTGCGACGACGCGCTGGTGCTGGCCGGCCCGGGCGGCCGGCCGGTGACGCTGCTGCCGCTGGCGCTGGTGACGGTGCTGGAGGACGAGGCCGGGCTGTTCGACTTCGCGCTGGACCAGCGCGACGCGCGCACGCTGCGCCTGCGCCTGCCCGCGGCCCTGCCCGGCGCCGACGCCGCGCTGGCCCGCGGCCTGCACGCGCTGCAGCGCTTCTGCGCCGCCCATGGCCTGGCCGACCTGCGGCTGCAGGGCGCCTGCGTGGCCCAGCTGCCGCACGGGCGCAGCGGCAAGCTGCAGCGCATCCGCGCCTGCGTGACGGACTGATCCGGGGGGCCGGACAGAACGGACCGGACGGCCCGGACGCCCCGCCCGCCCCCGTCAGCCGCTCGACGGGCCCGCATCGCTAAACTTGCGGGTTGTCCCGCAGCGGTGCGATGCCGCCGCTGCCGGCCGCCCCCGCGCCGCGCGGCGCGCCACCACCCGCCTCCCGCCATGACCACCACCATCCGCCAGGCCGACCTGATCGACAGCGTCGCGGCCGCGCTGCAGTACATCAGCTACTACCACCCGGCCGACTACATCGCCCACCTGGCCCGCGCCTACGAGCGCGAGGAGAGCGCCGCGGCCAAGGACGCGATCGCCCAGATCCTGACCAACAGCCGCATGTGCGCCGAGGGCCGGCGCCCGATCTGCCAGGACACCGGCATCGTCAACGTGTTTCTGAAGATCGGCATGGACGTGCGCTGGGAGGGCTTCACCGGCTCGATCCAGGACGCCATCGACGAGGGCGTGCGCCGCGGCTACAACCACCCCGACAACAAGCTGCGCGCCTCGGTGCTGAGCGACCCGATCTTCGAGCGCAAGAACACCAAGGACAACACGCCGGCCGTGGTCTTCATGGAGGTGGTGCCGGGCAACACCGTCGACGTCATCGTCGCCGCCAAGGGCGGCGGCAGCGAGAACAAGAGCAAGGTCTACATGCTCAACCCCAGCGACAACATCGTCGACTGGGTGCTCAAGACCGTGCCGACCATGGGCGCCGGCTGGTGCCCGCCGGGCATGCTGGGCATCGGCGTGGGCGGCACGGCCGAGAAGGCGGCGCTGCTGGCCAAGGAAGCGCTGATGGACGACATCGACATGTACGAGCTGCTGCAGCGCGGCCCGCAGAACAAGCTGGAGGAGCTGCGCATCGAGCTCTACGAGAAGGTCAACGCGCTGGGCATCGGCGCCCAGGGCCTGGGCGGCCTGACCACGGTGCTGGACGTCAAGATCAAGACCTACCCGACGCACGCCGCCAGCAAGCCGATCGCGATGATCCCGAACTGCGCCGCCACCCGGCATGCGCACTTCGTGCTCGACGGCTCGGGCCCCAGCTACCTGGAGCCGCCCAGCCTGGACCTGTGGCCCGACGTGCACTGGGCGCCGGACTACAACAAGAGCAAGCGCGTGGACCTGAACACGCTGACGCCGGCCGAGGTGGCCAGTTGGAAGCCGGGCCAGACCCTGCTGCTCAACGGCAAGATGCTCACCGGCCGCGACGCCGCTCACAAGCGCATCCAGGACATGCTGGCCAAGGGCGAGCAGCTGCCGGTGGACTTCACCAACCGCGTCATCTACTACGTCGGCCCGGTCGACCCGGTGCGCGACGAGGTGGTGGGACCGGCCGGCCCGACCACCGCCACGCGCATGGACAAGTTCACCGAGATGATGCTGGCCCAGACCGGCCTGATCGCGATGGTCGGCAAGGCCGAGCGCGGCCCGGTGGCCATCGAGGCGATCAAGAAGCACCAGAGCGCCTACCTGATGGCCGTGGGGGGCAGCGCCTACCTGGTCAGCAAGGCCATCAAGGCCGCCCAGGTGGTGGGCTTCGCCGACCTCGGCATGGAGGCGATCTACGAGTTCGACGTCGTCGACATGCCGGTGACCGTGGCGGTGGACGCCGGCGGCACCAGCGCCCACATCGAGGGCCCCAAGGTCTGGCAGGCCAAGATCGGCAAGATCCCGGTCAGCGTGGCCTGAGAGGCTGAGAATTTTTCGCTCATGCCCGCTCGTCACACCCAAAGTCGCCCGCTCGTCGTTGCAAATGCTCGCCATGGCCCGAGCCATGGCTGTGCTTTGCGCCTAGATCGACCGGCTTTGGGCGCACCGCTCGGCCACGATCGAAATCCTCTCAGCCTCTGAGGCCCGGACCGCTGCGCCTGGCGCAGCCCTGAGAGCAAGGCGCGGCCCTCGGGCCGCGCGCGCTTGCCGGGCCCGGGCGCTCAGCGGCTGCCGGCGCGGCGCCGCCAGGCGGCCAGACCGGCCACGCCTGCCAGCGCCAGGGCCCAGGTGCCCGGCTCGGGCACGGCCGCGGTGAACTGCAGCTCGCCGACCGAGTACATGCCGTCGCCATCGACCGCCGTCACGCGGATCAGCCCGCCGGTGCCCGGGGTGAAGCTGATGCCGCTGTCGTGGTTCGGATGGCCCGGCAGCGTCGAGAAGGTGTCCATGCCCCAGCCCGCGTTGCCCACCGATGCGCCGACGAACAGCAGCGGGCTCCAGCTCGTCCCGGCGTCGTCCGAGATCTCCAGCAGGTACGAATCGTTGTTGTCCAGGCTGACGGTCAGCCCGGAGACCTGGCGGCGGCCGCCCAGGTCGTAGACCACCTGCGGCTCGAAGCCGTTCCAGTAGGCGGTCTCGGTCGTCCAATCCTGCCATTCGGCCGGGAACACGCCATCCAGCGCGTAGCTGCAGCCGTTGACGCTGCCAAGGCAGGTCACGGCCACCGGCGCATCGGCCTGCGCCGTCAGCCCCACCAGACCCAGCCATCCGGCGACCACGATGGTTTTCAGCGACACGGCGCACCCCCCTCTGGATTGAATTCCCCCATTGCACCCGAGGGTATGCCGGACCACTATCCCGCAAGCACGGGGAGCCGCGGGCCTTCGCCGCGGGCCAGGTCGGCATCCGGCAGCCGGGCCGGCCCGCGCCCGCCGGCCGGCGCGAAGCGCCAGCGCAGCAGGGCCACGCCGGCCGGCGCGGCGGCCAGCGGGCGGGCCAGCCCGGCCGGCACGTAGCGGCCCAGGGCCTGGCCGGCGACCACGGCCACCTCGCCCGCCGCGGCACCGGCCACCGGCGCCACCGCCGGCAGCTGCCACTGGCCGGCCAGCACCGGACCACCCGAAGCAGCCAGGCCGCTCAGGCCCAGCCAGCCCAGTTCCTGCCGCGGCAGCGCGCGCCGCTGGCCCGGCCGCGCGTCGGTGGCGGCCAGCGCCAGGCGGGCGGCGTAGCGCAGGCTGCAGTCGGCGAAGTCCACGCGCAGCGTCAGCGCCGATCCGGCCAGCCCGGGGCCGACCGCAGGCGGGCCTTCGCCGTCCAGCTGGCGCGGCGCGGCCCCGGCCTGCTGGTCGTGCAGCGCCAGCCGGCCGTCGCGCAGGGCGCCGGCCCAGACCGCACCCCGGGCGTCGCGCTGGACCAGGCGCAGGCGGCCGCCGACCTCGGCGGCGTGGTGCTGCTGCAGCTGGCCGCCGTCGGCCAGCGCGGTGCGGGCGCGGTAGTCCAGCGCCAGCGTGCCGTCGAGCGCGTCGACCTGGCGCAGCCAGCCGCAGCCGGCGGCAGCCGGCGCGGCCGGCCGCGACAGCGCGGCCGACCGCAGCGGTGCCGCGGGCGCGGCGGCGCCGTCGCAGCCGCCCAGTGCGGCCAGGACCAGCGAGGCCAGCACCGCCAGCGCGGCGGTGGCCAGCGTGGCCGGCAGGGGGGGCCGGGACGGCGGGGGGACCGCGGGTCGCGCGGCGCAGCGGAACAGCGTGGGCATCGTGGGCTCCTGGCGGACGGGCCCGCCGGCGCCGGTCGCGCCAGGGGCTGGTCGCCAGTGTCGCGAGCCGGCCGGCCGCACGCATCGGCCATTGGAGCTATGCGCCGCCCGGGCGGGAGCCACGCGGCACGCCGGCCTGCGGGCCAGCGCGGTGCGGCCCGGCGCACGCGCCGCGCGCCCGGACGGTCGGCGCCGAGCGGCCGCTCAGAGGCTGAGAGGATTTCGATCGTGGCCGAGCGGCGCGCCCAAAGCCGGCCGGTCTAGACGCAAAGCGCAGCCATAGCTCGGGCTATGGAGAGCATTTGCAACGACGACCCGGCGGCTTTGGGCGTGACGAGCGGGCATGAGCGAAAAACTCTCAGACTCTCAGGCCGACTGGCCGTCGCGCAACAGCACGTGGCCGGCGTCGACGTAGCGCTGCACGAAGCCGCGCGTCGGCGCCGGCAGCGCCGGGTCGGCGGCCAGCGAGGCCAGCGTGGCCGGGGCGCGCCAGGCCAGGTGGCGCTGCACGTAGTCGGCGTTGTAGGCGTCGATGCGGCGCTGGAACACGTGCATCTCGTGCACCACCCAGATGCCGCAGGCCAGCAGCAGGGCCAGGCCGGTGTCGGCGTCGGCCAGGCGGGTGACCACGGCGGTGAACGCGGCCAGCACCAGCAGCGGTGCCAGGGCGACCGCGACGCAGGTGCGCCGGGCATCGGGCGGGGCGTAGGCAGGCAGCGTCATGGGCGGCAAGGATCGGGCAGTGCGGGGGGTGGTGCCGGCCACGCCGGCGCTGACCCTGCTTTCGGCAGGCCCTTGGCCGCGCTGCACAGGCCCGGCCGCGCGCCGGCCCACGCCGCGGCCGGCGGCGTGACGGGCTGCACGCCCGCCGCGCCGCTGCGGCTCAGTCGGCCGCGCGCGCCGCGGCCGGCGGCGGCGGCGGCACCGCGACGGTGCGCATCACCCGCTGCGGGAAGGGGATCTCCACGCCGGCCGACTCCAGCGTGCGCAGCACCGCGCGGTTGACCTCGCTGCGCACATTGCCCTGGCCGTTGGCGATGTCGGCGATCCAGAACACCAGGGTCAGCTCCAGCCCGTCGGCGGCGAAGTTGCTCAGCTGCACCGCCGGCGCCGGGTCGGCCAGCACCCGCGGCACCGCGGCCATCGCCGCCACCAGCCGCGGTGCCAGCGCGTCCAGGTCGGTGCCGTAGGCCACCTGGACGACGCTGGTCATCGCCACGTTCGGGTCGGCGAAGGAGCAGTTCTCCACCCGCTGGGTGATCAGCATCTCGTTGGGCACGATGGACTCGCGGCCGTTGGCCGCGCGGATCACCGTGTAGCGGGTGCTGATGTCGGTGATGCGGCCCTCGAAGTTGTCCACCCGCACCACGTCGCCGATGCGCAGGCTGCGCTCGGCCAGGATGACGAAGCCCGAGACGTAGTTGGCCGCCAGCTTCTGCAGGCCGAAGCCGATGCCCACGCCCACCGCGCCGCCCAGCACGCTGAGCGCGCCCAGCGGGATGCCGGCGGCCGACAGCGCCACCAGCAGGCCGACCAGCAGCAGCCCGGCGCGGGTGGCGTTGGCGGCGATCTTGCGCACCGACAGGTGCACGCCCTCGGCGGCCATCAGCCGCGCCTCGATCACCGCCGACAGCCACAGCATGCCGACCATCACCGCGCCGGCCGTCAGCACGCCCTCGACCAGGCCGCGCAGCGTCACCGGCGCGCCGCCGATCTTCCAATGGATGGCCTCCATCTCGGCCAGCAGCGCCGGCAGCAGGCCGGTGACCCACAGCACCAGCACGCCCCAGACCGCCCAGCTGAAGCTGCGCTCGAGCACCCGCACCACGCGCGAGGCCGGGAAGGCCGCGTGCAGCACCCGCACCGACAGCCGGATCAGCGCCAGGCTCAGCAGCACCGGCACGGCCAGCTGCATCAGCGCCAGCGGCTGGTGCTGGCCGCGCAGCACCCAGCGCGCCGCCAGCGCCAGGCCCAGCGCCAGCAGCGGGAACAGCGCGCCGTCGACGCCGCGCGCGCCGAACAGGATGGACGTCGGCCGGTCGGCCGGCCGCAGCAGCCAGACCAGGCCCCAGGCCAGGCCCAGGCAGGCCGCCAGCACGCCCAGCTCGGCCAGCGCGCTGGGCCGCCCCAGCGCGGACAGCCAGTCGGAGACGGAGGGAAAGTCGCTCATCCGGGCATTGTGGCCCGGCGGCATGACGGCCCGCCGCGCCGGGGGCTCAGACGTCGGCCAGCACGCGCAGGTGGGTGACCACGCTGCGCGCCAGCGCGCTCAGCGCGTAGCCGCCTTCCAGGCAGGAGACGATCTTGCCCTGGCAGTGGCGGTCGGCCACGTCCTTCAGCCGGCGGGTGATCCACTCGTAGTCGGCCTCGACCAGGCCCAGCTGGCCCAGGTCGTCCTCGCGGTGGGCGTCGAAGCCTGCGCTGATGAACAGCATCTGCGGGCGGAACTCGTCCAGCCGCGGCATCCACATCATGTCGATCATCTCGCGCACGTCCATGCCCCGGGTGTAGGGCGGGATCGGCACGTTGACCATGTTGGTGCCCAGCGGCACCGCACCGCTGTTGGGGTACAGCGGGTGCTGGAAGAAGCTGGCCATCAGGATGCGGTCGTCGCCGGCGATGATGTCCTCGGTGCCGTTGCCGTGGTGCACGTCGAAGTCGATGATCGCCACGCGCTGCAGCCCCAGCACGTCCAGCGCGTGGCGGGCAGCCACGGCGACGTTGTTGAAGAAGCAGAAGCCCATGGTCTCGTCGCGCGTGGCGTGGTGGCCGGGCGGGCGCACCGAGCAGAAGGCGTTCTCGAACTCGCCGCGCCACACCGCCTCGGTGGCGGCGACGGCGGCGCCGGCCGAGCGCAGCGCCGCGCGCCAGGTGCCGGGGCAGGCCACGGTGTCCGGGTCCAGGTGGCGCGGCTCGCCGCTGTCCTGCACCTGCTCCAGGAAATCCTTCAGCTGGGTCACGTAGTGCGCGGTGTGGGCGCGCTCCAGCTGCTCCAGCGTGGCCAGCGGGGCCTCGCGGTGGGTCAGGGCCATGTCGATGCCGGAGGCCAGCAGCTGGTCGGCGATGGCATCCAGGCGCTGCGGGCATTCGGGGTGGCCGGCGCCCATGTCGTGCAAACGGCACTCGGCGTGGCTGTAGAAGGCTGTGGACATCTCGGTTCCGGGGCGAATTCCGCTATGGTGCGCCGCATGGCTGATTCCAACCTTGCACAGCGCCTGTCTCGTCTGTCGGATCAGATTAGCACGATCATCGTCGGCAAACGGCCGCAGGTGGACGACTGCATCGCCTGCCTGCTGGCCGGCGGCCACCTGCTGATCGAGGACCTGCCCGGCGTGGGCAAGACCACGCTCGCGCACGCGCTGGCGGTGTCGCTGGGCCTGCGTTTCAGCCGGGTCCAGTTCACCGCCGACCTGATGCCGTCGGACTTGATCGGGGTCAGTGTCTACGAGCGCAGCAAGGACGCCTTTGCCTTCCATCAAGGCCCGGTCTTCACCCAGGTGCTGCTGGCCGACGAGATCAACCGCGCCGGCCCCAAGACGCAGAGCGCGCTGCTCGAGGCGATGGAGGAGCACCAGGTCTCGGTGGACAACGAGACCCGGCCGCTGCCCAAGCCCTTCTTCGTCATCGCCACGCAGAACCCCAGCGACCAGCTCGGCACCTACCCGCTGCCCGAGAGCCAGTTGGACCGCTTCCTGATGTGCATCAGCCTGGGCTACCCCGACCGCGCCAGCGAGCGCGCGCTGCTGGCCGGCGAGGACCGCCGCCACCTGGCCGAGCGCCTGGGCGCGGTGATGACCCCGGCCGAGCTGCTGCTGGCGCAGCAGGCGGTGGGCCGGGTGCACGCGTCCGACGCGCTGCTGGACTACCTGCAGGCGCTGATCGCCGCCAGCCGCTCGGGCCAGTGGTTCACCGAGGGCCTGAGCCCGCGCGCCGGCATCGCCATCCTGCGCGCCGCGCGCGCCCGCGCCCTGCTGGCCCAGCGCGACTACGTCGCCCCCGACGACGTGCAGGCCATCCTGCCGCAGACCGCCGCCCACCGCCTGGTGCCGGTGCCCGGCGCCGGCCGTGGCCGCGTCGAGCAGGTGCGCGCGATGGTCGAGGCCGTCGGCCTGCCCTGACCCCACCGCCGTGCTGATCGGGCGCTTCCGGGCCTGGCTGGAGCAGCGGCTGCCGCGCAGCGACAGCTGGACGCTGACCCAGCGCAACCTCTACATCCTGCCGACCAAGGCCGGCTGGGGCTTCTTCGGCACGCTGGCGGTGATGCTGCTGGCCAGCATCAACTACCAGCTCAACCTGGGCTATGCGCTGACCTTCCTGCTCGGCGGCGCCGGCCTGGTGGCCATGCAGCAGACCCACGGCAACCTGCGCCGCCTGACGCTGCGCGTCAAGGCGCCGGCGCCGGTGTTCGCCGGCGAGCCGGCGACGCTGGAGATCGTGCTCGACAGCCCGGCCGGCGAGCGCCACGGCGTGGGCCTGGGCCTGTACGCCGCGCGCCGCGCCGGCATGGCCTTCTTCGACGTGCCGGCCCAGGGCAGCACCACCGCGCGGCTGCGCTTCACGCCCGGGCGGCGCGGCCGCCAGCCGCTGCCCACGCTGCTGGTCGAGACACACTTCCCGCTGGGCCTGTTCCGCGCCTGGTCGGTGTGGCGGCCGGCGGCCGAGGCCCTGGTCTACCCGGCGCCCGAGCCGGGCGCGCCGGCGCTGCCGGCCGGCCAGCCCAGCGGCCGCGGCGAGCTGCGCGCGCGCGCCGGTGCCGGCGGCGAGTTCGAGGGCGTGCGCGCCTGGCGCCGCGGCGACGCACTGCGCCAGGTGGTGTGGAAGAAGGTGGCGCGCACCGGCGAGCTGGTCAGCCGCGACACCGGCGCCAGCGCCAGCCAGGCCCTGGTGCTGGACTACGCCGCCACCGGCACGGCCGACGCCGAGGCCCGGCTGTCGCGCCTGGCCGCCTGGGTGCTGGCCGCCGAGCGCCAGGGCCTGGCCTACGGCCTGGCCCTGCCCGGCCTGCAGCTGGCCGAGGCCGCCGGCGAGGCGCACCAGCGCGCCGCGCTGCAGGCGCTGGCGCTGTGGCAGCCCGGCGGCGCGCGCGCCGCCCGGCCGACCGGAGGGCCCGCCCGGTGAACAGCACCGCCACGCCCCTGCCGCCCGCCGCGCCACGCTGGGCCGCGCCCTGGCAGCGCTGGCGCACCTGGCCGCGCGACACCCGCGACACGCTGTTCCAGCTGCTGGTCATCGGCTGGACGGTGCTGCCCCACCTGACCCGGCTGCCGCTGTGGTGCGGCGCGCTGACCGCTGCGGTGCTGGCCTGGCGCGCCCGCCTGGCCCTGCGCGGCGGCGCCCTGCCCGGGCGCTGGCCGGTGGCCGCGGTGCTGGCCGTGGCCCTGGTGCTGACCGGCTGGACCGAACGCACGCTGCTGGGCAAGGAGGCCGGCGTCACCATGCTGGTGGTGCTGATGGCGCTGAAGACGCTGGAGCTGCGCGCCCGCCGCGACGCCATGGTGGTGTTCTTCCTCGGCTTCTTCCTGGTGCTGACCAACGGCCTGTACTCGCAGTCGCTGGCCACCGCGCTGGCCATGGCCCTGTCCACCTGGGGCCTGCTGACCGCGCTGGTGCTGGCCAACATGCCGGTGGGCCGGCCGCCGCTGCGGCGCGCCGCGGCGGTGGCGGCGCGCTCGGCCCTGCTGGGCCTGCCGCTGATGGCCGCGCTGTTCGTGCTGTTCCCGCGCTTCGGGCCGCTGTGGGGCCTGCCGCAGGACGGCGGCGGGCGCACCGGCCTGTCCGGCTCGCTGCGCCTGGGCGGCATGGCCGACCTGGCCAACGACGACAGCATCGCCTTCCGCGTGCGCCTGGCCGGCGGCAGCGCGCCGCCGCCGGAGGCGCTGTACTTCCGCGGCCCGGTGCTCTCGCGCTTCGACGGCGTGGACTGGCTGCCCGCGCTGGGCGCCGCCGACCGCAACGCCGGCGGCCCCGAGGACCTGCAGCTGGCCGGCGCGCCGCAGCCCTACGAGCTGGTCGTCGAGCCGATCCGCCTGGCCCTGCTGCCGCTGCTGGAGGCCACGCCCGACCGCCCCGGCGACGCGCCCGAGCTGCCCGACTGGACGGCCTGGCAGGGCCGCGACCTGCAGTGGCACACCGAGCGCCTGGTCGGCGAGCGCCTGGTGCTGAAGGCCCGCGCCTGGCCGCGCTTCAGCCACGGCCGCAGCCTGCCGCCGCACGCGCTGGACGCGCTGCGCGCGCTGCCGCCCGACTACAACCCGCGCATGCTGGCCTGGGCCCGCCAGCTGCGCGCCGAGCTGGGCCCTGTCGACGCCCGCACCCTGGCCGCCGCGCTGCTGGCCCATGTGCGCAGCGCCGACTTCGTCTACACCCTGCAGCCGGGCGTCTACGGCCGCGAGGCGGTCGACGAGTTCTGGCTGGACCGCCGACAGGGCTTCTGCGAGCACTTCGCCACTGCCTTCGTCGTCGCGATGCGGGCGATGGGTGTGCCGGCGCGGGTGGTCACCGGCTACCAGGGCGCCGAGCCGCCCGACGCCGACGGCTGGCGCGTGGTGCGCCAGAGCCATGCCCACGCCTGGACCGAGTACTGGGTGGAGGGCAGCGGCTGGGTGCGCGCCGACCCCACCGCCGCCGTGGCCCCCGAACGCGTGCGCACCAGCCGCGCCCTGCCGCCGCAACCCGGCCTGGTGGCCGGCGCGCTGCGCACGATGAACCCGGCGCTGGCCGAGCGGCTGCGCCAGGCCTGGGAGACGCTGGACAACCGCTGGAACCAGGCGGTGATGGGCTGGTCGCGCAGCCGCCAGTTCGACCTGCTGCGCAGCCTGGGCATCCCGCAGCCGAGCTGGATCGACCTGGCCCGCGCACTGGGCACCCTGCTGGCCGTGGCCGCCGGCGCCGGCGCCGCCTGGGCCTGGTGGGACCGCCGCCGCCAGGACCCCTGGCAGCGCCTGCACCAGCGCATCTGCGCCGCGCTGCGCGCCGGCGGCGTGCCCGCCCTGCCCCACCACGGCCCGGCCACGCTGGCCGCCCTGGTGCGCCGCCACCACGGCCCCGCCGGCGAGCCCGCCGCCCAGGCCCTGGACGCGCTGGACCGCCGCCGCTACGGCGCCGGCGGCCAGGCCCTGCCCGCGCACGACTGGTGGCCGGCCTTCGCCCGCGCCGCCGCGCGGCTGAAACCGGCGGCGACGGGCTGAACCACCGGGCGCCCTCGCCGCCCCCTGCACGCCCCGGCACGCCCGGGGCCAGCGCGCCCGGGCCAGCGCCTGCGGCCGCAACCGGTTACGCTGCACCCCGCCGGCGCTGCACGCACGCCGCGCCCGCGTCCCGCAAGCCGGGCCGCGGCACCCGCGCTGCCACCACCACCGCCAGGGGATGCCATGCAACAAGGTCTGGTCGTCTTCGCCAAGGACAAGCCGCGGGTCTCGGCCTTCTACCAGCAGACCCTGGGCCTGGCCGTGCAGACATCGGACGCCGACCACGACCTGCTGCGCGGCCACGGCTACGAGGTCGTGGTGCACACCATCCCGCCGCGGTACGCGGCCGGCATCGCGGTGGCCAGCCCGCCCGAGCCGCGCCGGGACACGCCGTTCAAGCCCAGCTTCGTCGTCGACAGCCTGGACCGGGTGCGCGCCGCCGCGCAGGCCACCGGCGGCCGCCTGCCGCCGACGGCCAAGGCCTGGCACTTCCGCGGCCACGCGGTGCTCGACGGCTGGGACCCCGAGGGCAACATCGTGCAGTTCAAGCAGGCCGAGCCGGGCCCGCCCGCCGGAGGGGCGCCGTGAGCGACGGCATGGGCGCCGGCATCTACCCCGCGCTGTTCTTCACCGTCGCGATGCTGGTGACCAACGCCTACTTCCTGATGGGCGGGCTGCCGCTGCTGATCCTGCAGCACGACACGCCGCTGGACGCGCGCTTCGTGCGCGGCTTCTTCCGCGTCTACCACCAGGCCGCGCTGGCCACGGCCGCCGGCGCCTGCCTGAGCTTCGCGCTGTGGGGCCGCCCGGCCTTCGCGGCCGGCGCCGCCGCCTGCGTGCTCGTCGCGCTGGCGCTGCGGCACACGCTGCTGCCGGCGATGCAGGCGCTGGGCGAGCAGATCGCCGACGGCGACGCGCCGGCCATCCGCCGCTTCCGCCGGCTGCACCTCGCGGCGCTGTCGATCAACCTGGTGCAGCTGGTGGTGGTGGTCTGGGCCATCACCCGGCTCACGCTGTAGGCTGCCGGCTGACGCCACGCTCCGACCCGCCCGACACGCCCGACCACCCCGATGCTCGCGCCCGACCAGGCCACCGCCCTCCTCGCCCTGCTGCACGCGCAGCCGCTGGCCGCCCTCGGCACGCTGCACCGCGGCGAGCCCTTTGTCTCGATGGTGCCCTGGGCCCTGCTGCCGGACCGCGGCCTGCTGGTCACCCACGTCAGCGCCCTGGCCACGCACACCCGCGACATGCTGGACGCACCGCGCGTCAGCCTGATGGTGCTGGCCGCCCCGGCCGCGCCGCCGCAGGCCACCGCCCGCGCCACCTTCCAGTGCGACGCGGCGCGCTGCGGCCCCGACGACGCCGACCACGCCGCCGCGCGGCAGGCCTACCTGGCGCGCTTCCCGGACATCGCCGAGCTGTTCGGCTTCGCCGACTTCGCGCTGTTCACGCTGGCGCCGCGCCACCTGCGCTTCGTCGGCGGCTTCGGCCGGGCGAGCACGGTGATGCAGCCCGAGCTGGCGGGCCTGCTGGCCGGCGCGGTGCCGGCCGCCGCGCCCGGCGGGCCCGCGTGACCGCGGCCGGCCGCGTCGTCGCGGTGCACGCCAGCCCGCGGCACGGCTTCTCGAAGAGCCCGGTCGACGCCATCACGCTGCTGGCCGGCCTGGGCGTGCAGGGCGACGCGCACTGCGGCCGCACGGTGCAGCACCGCTCGCGCGTGGCCCGCGACCCCAGCCAGCCCAACCTGCGCCAGGTGCACCTGCTGCACCAGGAGCTGTCCGACCAGCTGCTTACCCGCGGCCTGTCCCTGGCGCCCGGCGAGCTGGGCGAGAACGTCACCACCGCCGGCCTGGACCTGCTGGCGCTGCCGGCGGGCACGCGGCTGCGCCTCGGCGCCGACGCGGTGGTCGAGCTGACCGGGCTGCGCAACCCCTGCGCGCAGATCGAGGCCTTCCGCCCCGGCCTGCTGGCCGCGGTGCTGGACCGCGCGGCCGACGGGTCGCTGCGCCGCCTGGCCGGCGTGATGGGCGTCGTGCTGCAGGGCGGCACCGTGCGCGCGGGCGACGCGCTGCAACTGGCCTGGCGGCCGCCGCAGGGCCGGCCGCTGGCCCCGGTGTAGCCGGCAACATCGACGGCCCGCACCACCAGGGCGCGAGCCCACCCAAGCCACCAGGGCGACAGCCTGCCCGGATAATCGGCCCGATGCCCCTGGCACGATCCCGATCCCATCCCGTGTTCCCGTCCCGGCGCGCTGGCGCCACCCTGGCTGCGGTGCTGCTGGCCGGCACCGGCCTGCTGGGCCCCGCGCCCGCCGACGCCGCCGCTGCCCAACGGGCCAAGGCCACCGGCGCCAAGGCCGCCAAGGCCGGTGCCCGCAAGCCGGCCGCGCGCCACCCGCGCGCACGCGCCGCAGCGGCCGCGGCCGACGCCCGCGAGGGCACGCCCTACGGCCAGCGCGCCGACGCGATGGCCCTGGCCGACCAGTTGGCCGAGCGCCACGGCCTGGACCCGGCCTGGGCCCGCGCACAGCTGGCGCAGGCGCGCCACGTGCCCGCGGTGGCACGGCTGATCATGCCGCCGCCGGCCGGCGTGGCCAAGAACTGGGCGGCCTACCGCGCGCGCTTCGTCGAGCCGGCGCGCATCGCCGCCGGCGTGGCCTTCTGGGCAGCCAACGCGCACTGGCTGGCCCAGGCCGAGGCGCGCTACGGCGTGCCCGCCGCGGTGGTGGTGGGCATCGTCGGCGTCGAGACCTACTACGGCCGCGTCACCGGCGGCTTCCGCGTGCTCGATGCGCTGGCCACGCTGAGCCTGGACTTCCCCAGCGGCCGCAGCGACCGCTCGCCCTTCTTCCGCGACGAGCTGGGCCAGTTCCTGCGCCTGGCCGCCACCGAGCAGTTCGCGCCGGCCGAGGTGCGCGGGTCCTATGCCGGCGCGATCGGCCTGGGCCAGTTCATGCCCGGCAGCATCAACCGCTTCGCGGTGGACTTCGACGGCAACGGCCACATCGACATGGCCGGCAGCGCGGCCGACGTGGTCGGCAGCGTCGCGCACTACCTGCAGGCGCATGGCTGGCAGGCCGGCCAGCCCACGCACTTCGCGGTGAAGGCGCCGGTGGCCACCAGCGACCGCGCGGCGCTGCTGGCGCCCGACGTGCTGCCGACCTTCAGCGCCGCGCAGTTCGCCGAGTTGGGCGCCGAGCTGGACGCCGCCGGCCGCGCCCACCCCGGCCCGCTGGCCCTGGTCGAGCTGCAGAACGGCGACGCCGCGCCCGGCTACGTGGCCGGCACGCGCAACTTCTACGCCGTCACCCGCTACAACTGGTCGGCCTACTACGCGATGGCGGTGATCGACCTGGGCCAGGCGGTGGCCGCGGCGCGCGGCGCGGGGCCGGCGGTGCCGACCTCGGCGACCTCGCCGGCCCCCGCCGGCGACGGCCCGCCGCCGGCCAGCGCGGCCACCGACGCCCTGGCCGCCCCCGCGGCGCCCGGCGGGCAGGCGCCCGTCAGTGCGCCGGCCGCGCCCCCCGCCAGCGCTGCAGCACGCTGACGCCGGCCAGCACCAGCGCGCCGGCCACCAGGCCGGTCAGCCCGTCGGCCAGCAGCGGCAGCAGCGCCGCGCCGAGCGCGCCGGCGCGCTCGGCCAGCGCCTGCACCGCGTGGTGCAGCGGCGCGATGCCGTGCGCCAGGATGCCGCCGCCGACCAGGAACATCGCCACCGTGCCGGCCAGCGACAGCCCGCGCATCAGCCAGGGCGCGGCGCCCAGCAGCGCCTGCCCCAGGCCGCGGGCCACGGCGCCGGGGCGGCGGCTCAGCCACAGCCCGGCGTCGTCGAGCTTGACGATGCCGGCGACCAGGCCGTAGACGCCCACCGTCATCAGCAGCGCGATGCCGGCCAGCACGGTGAACTGCCGGCCCAGCGTCTCGCCGGCCACCGTGCCCAGCGTGATCGCGACGATCTCGGCCGAGAGGATGAAGTCGGTGCGCACCGCGCCGCGCACCTTGTCGCGCTCGAAGGCCACCAGGTCCAGCGCCGGGTCGGCCAGGGCCTGGGCCAGGCGCTGGTGGGCGGCGGCATCGTCCGCCGCATGGTGCAGCCAGCGGTGGGCCAGCTTCTCGGCGCCCTCGAAGCACAGGTAGGCGCCGCCCAGCATCAGCAGCGGCGTGACCAGCCACGGCGCCCAAGCGCTGATGGCCAGCGCCGCCGGCACCAGGATGGCCTTGTTCAGCAGCGAGCCGCGGGCCACCGCCCAGACCACCGGCAGCTCGCGGTCGGCCTGCACGCCGGTGACCTGCTGGGCGTTGAGCGCCAGGTCGTCGCCCAGCACGCCGGCGGTCTTCTTGGCGGCGACCTTGGTCATCACGGCCACGTCGTCGAGCACGCTGGCGATGTCGTCGAGCAGGGCGAGCAGGCTGGTGGCCATGGCGGGTGCTGTGGTGCGGCTGGGATGCCGCCATTGTCGACGGCCGCGGCCCCGCCACCGGTAGGACAGCCTGCCGACGCAAGGGCGACGCCCGCCGACGCGGCAGTGACCGCAGCGGCCGGCGCGGCAGGGCCCCCGCGCGCTCAGCGTTTCTCGGCGGCCTGGCGGTTGATCTCGGCCAGCCGGGCGTTGTAGTCGGCGATGGCCTGCTGGCAGGCCTGCACCATGCCGGCCAGCGCGGCGTCGTGGGCGGCACAGTCGCGCAGGGCCTGGCGGTCGCGCTGGTGGGCCGACAGCAGCTCGCCGTAGGTGATGCCGGTGGCCAGGGCCTGCGGCGCCTCGCAGCGCCGCGCCAGCACCGCGGCGTCGAAGGGGCAGCTGACGCCCTCGCGCAGCACCGGCAGCGTGGGCGCGCAACCGGTGGCCGACAGCGCCAGCGCCACGGCCAGCGCGGCGGCCCTGGCCGGGCGCGGCCGGTGCGCGGTGCGGATCCGGCCGAGGGTGCGGGCCAGGGCGGCATCGATGGTCTGGAGCGCGCGCATCGTCAGATCCCCTGCAGCGGCGCCAGCAGCGGCGCGGGCACCGGCACCTTCGAGCATTCGAAGCCGGCGATCTGCGTGTCCTTGTCGGCCACGTCGCGCTTGAGCCGCTCGACCTCGGCCAGCAGCCGGCTGCGGTCCTCGGCGCTGGTGCCGGCGGCGTCGGCCTGCAGCCGCAGCCGGCCGATCTCGGCCTGGCGGCTGTCGCGGGCGCGGCCGATGTCGGCGATGGTCTTGTCGCGGCCGGCCAGCTGGCGCGCCAGGTCGTCGCGGGCCTGGGCATGCTCGGCGTCGCGCCGGGCCTGGGCCTGCTGGTAGTCGGCGGTGAGCTTGGCGAGGGTCTTGTTCAGGTCGGCCTGCACGCGGTCGCGCTCGGTCGTGGCCTGCTGGGCCATGTCCTGCGCCTTGGCCAGGGCCTGGATCGCGTCGCGCCCCTTCCACGAGCCGCCCCACCAGCCCGCGCCGGCCGACAGCGCCATGATGATCAGCATCACCAGGTATTTCATCGCCCATCCCCAACGGTGTGCGGCGATGCTGGCACGAATCCCCCGGGGTGCGGCCGCCACCGGCGCGGCCCTCCCCAACTTGAAGCGCGCGGGCGCGGCGCCGGCGCGACAGGCGGACTCGGCCGCAAATCGCCAGGGCCATGGCGACTCGCGCGACGTGTCTTCGTCCATCGTGCGCAAGGTGTTGCGACCAATCGATCAGCTGCGCCGGATTCAGGCTGAGGGGCCGCTCCCCCTCTGTTCACCCTAGTCGGCGGGTGATCGTGTTCGACCCAACTGTGACTGTCGAAACGCAACTGGGACGCGGCAAGCGGTCGCCCAGCAGCCTTGGAGGGGGCGACATTCACTACTCGACGGCAAATGGCCTGCGGCTGCCTACAGATGCCCTAGAGTTTGGCCGTGGTGGAGCCGATGCCGGCGTTGCACAATTGCAGTCGGCTTTCGCGGCGGTCCTGCGATCACAGGACCGCTCTGGTGGAGAACTGCAAAGGGGACGAGGATGAGTAGAACAATCGAGGCAGTACTCGCCGAATGCGAGGACTACTTGTCCCGGAGCGAGGTAAATCGCGCCTTCAACGGCCTCCTTACACTGCTTCAGCAGGGCAGCAAAGAAGACCTGCTTCGACTGCAGGGGCCAATCGAGGAGATCGTCAGCAAGTTTCTGAAGAATAAGAAGCGCGATCTCGCCAATGCCTTGCAGAAGCGCCTGGGGGAGCAGGCAGCAGCTGTCGGTCCTGTCGCTAGCCATCAGACAACCTTGGGGACATCTGGTCTACAGGAGTTCGAGAACTCGGTTAGAGATCGACTCGAATCTCTCAGCAAGTGGCACATCTTCCAATGGTCCACCTACTACCGCGACGAACTGCGCGCGATCATGGCCGACACAGTTCGGCTGCTAAATACGGGCGGCGATGCGGATGTTGCCTTCGACCTTGTTGGGCAGCTAGTCTCAGACCACTCGAACGAAATCTTCTCAAAGGGCTACAACTTCGTAAGCGCGCAGAACTGGGCCACTTCCGAGCTAGCGGTGGCGAAGTCTCTTGCCGGACTCCGGTCGTTCTTAGACCTCCCTGTCGAAATCTATGCGGACGAGTCTTCGCGGATCACTTCACCGCAGGATTGCCGCATCTTGCGGCGAACAACCTCACGAATGCTGGCAGGCGTTCTTCTGGGATTTACGAGGACTAGCCTCGGCGAATCAAGCGCTACCGAGTTGTTGCAGCGAACGATCAAGTCATGGGCGCCAGCGCTTCCTTTACTAGAAGAGACCGACTTTGACCGCGTTGGCGAAGCCCTCCACCTTGAGCGACTGGCGCCTCTTCTGGGGCGGCCGCTTCGGGTCCTTGTTCGAGCGCTGGACGAAGCGTCGGCGAAAAGCAGCGTCGATCCTGTTGTCGTCATGTCAGCGGCCGTGAATCTCGATGACGCTGCAATCGACGTTACGCTTAGACCTACCGCCGACTCAAGTGACACGAAGCCTTTAGAGATCGCAATTCTGAGCGGGACAACGCAGGCTGTGAAGCATCAAATCGAGCAGCGTGTAAAGCTCGGATTCATAGCCTGCGTTACTGAAAAGCCTGCAAGCCACTACTGGGCAGGCCAGTTCGTACCTAAGCCGATCGCAGACGTCGTGGTTCCCGCTCCTGACGGTTTCTCAGATTCAACCTCGTTCTTGCTTGAGCGACTCCGGCTTCGCTTCTATGAGGGCTCGGTGGTTATACAGCCGAGTACACCGCTTCGCACAAATATCGCCGAACGATTCCCACTCGAGAATCCAACGCTTCTGACCTTCTTTCGTGTTCAAAGACCGAGCATTCGCGCCCTGGAGACGGTCTTGTCCACCCGCACCGGTGTTCTTCTGTGGTGCAGCGTCCGGAGGAGTGGCAAGACCACAGGTGTGAGCGAACTGGCAAATGCCATTCAGGAGAAGAGCGCTGTTTTTCAGCGTTGCGAACTGACCGGCGTTGACAAAGGCAGCCGCATGCTCTTCGAGGGAGTCTGCGATGCCCTGGATCAACTACAGCCACTTCCGCGCGACTTTCTTAGGAAGCTTGTCGCGCAAGCTGCGCCTATGGGCGTCGCTCAAGCGCGCGGGTCCATTCTGATCCTCGACGAGTACGATCGGTTGTTCGGGCGCCTCAAGGCCGTCGGCAGGCGAAACGAAGATGCCAGGCATCTAGTTATCCAACCACTTCTAGATCAACTCGTTGAGTATGCGACTGAGAATCTATTGATTCTGCTCGGGCAACAGCCAAACGCCCACTACATTTTCATGGACCAAAATCAGCTCAGCGCGTATGTCCAGCAAGAGCCGTATCCGCTGTTTGATCATGAGCCCGGCACGAGCCGTGGCGAGTTCTGGGAACTGATTAGCCGCACGTTTCAGAAAACGTTGCGCTTTGATCCTTCATTTGCCAATGCGCTCCACGATGAGACAGGCGGGCATCCATTTTTGACTGTCAATCTCCTGCGTGACTACGTAGACTGGCTGATTGCGAAGCGCGTAATTCCTAGTGAAATAACTCTGACCAGAGGTCAGTTTGAAGAGTTTGCAGCAGCCCGTCTCAATAGTCGTTCAATCAGTCTTTGCCGGCACTACGAGTATTTTCGATCTGCCGCGGCCGAAGCGCTGTCCAACGATGGCGCATCTGACAGTCCGTGGGCGCATGCAACCTACTCGCTAGTTCGCGAGCTTGGGCTTCACGGATCAGGAGCCAAGATGACCGTTGCTCGCGCCGCAATCGAGGACGGAGTTACTCGTGTGCTCGACACCGTCGGGCTTTCCGGATTCACGTGCGAGTCGTTCGTTGCCAGTGCCGCACAGAGCAACTTTGTCGAGGTTGGGGACGACAAAATCGCCGCGAAAATTCCATTGTTGGCACGCATTGCAGCTGCCACGCGAATGGTCTGAATCGCACAGGAGAACTCGATGCTCAGTCCCCACACGCTCTCCGATTATATTGGTCGCCTTCACCGCGAGCGGCCGGAAGGCGTTGCCGCGTACTGGGTGGAGGAGACGGGTTCGCGAACTGAACTCGCGCGTTCGCTTGGTCAGCATCTCGCGGAACTGGCGGTGATGCCAGCGATCGTGAGAGGTGGCGATTTCGATGACGCGAATGGGGTCATCGACGACCTCGCACGGACGATCGAAGGCAACCAGTCCTGGTTCACTGCACAAATGCGACAAGCGATCATCCGAGATCAAAAGTTCTCGCTAGTGTTGATCTCCAAGGCGCCACTCGGCGTGCCGCAGCTCTCGTCGCCGGTAGCTTTACCTGACTGGTTTCCAGCTTGGCCGGAGCGGCTAATTACAGTCAACATCAGTAGCATCACGCACTCGATTGACCTATCGCTCGCGTCTCCCGATGTCCCTATCTCTCTAATTAACAGCTCTTTGCTTGATCTTGAGCGGGCGTTGTGCAATCGGCTTCAAGCGGTACTTGCTAGTGATTCCAAGAAGTTGGCTGGCCTGCTCGTTCGCATAGGTGGAAGCGGAAGTGCTCCTAGCCCTGAGAACCTGCTCACAAAGGCATGTTCAGAGGCTGCCGCGTGCTCACCGGACGAGTTTCGTCCCGGTGGCAGCGCCGACAGCCCTCACCTAGTTTCGATACTGTTCCGCCTATGGTGGGGCTGCTCTCCCGGCAATCTGCACGAGCTGTCAAAGTCGCTGGCAGAAGCTCTAGACATCGCGTGCAGCACTTCCATTGAGCCTCAATACTCACTCGGTTCGCTGTTGACGCGAAGTACTCGGCCGCCGCCATCAAAGACTCCTCCTGGAGTTACGTTCGCTCGGAACGTACTTGTGAGCTTGTCGCACGCGATCCAGTTCACGAATGCAGCACATCACGCCGGTGACTACCCGAACTTTCCGGCGCTGCTCACCATTGCATATGCCCGCGACATCGCTCGTTCCTGCAGGGCGGCTGCCGACGGCCTCTAACAGCGATCAACGTCGGGCATGTAGCGCATCAATCTCCAATCGTGCCGCCCGAGAGCCGCCGCTCGCAGGCGGCGGCTCATGGCCGAGTTCAGCCATCGGCGAGCGGCGGCTCGCGGGGCGGATTCCCTGGGCTCGCCAACCGTTGCGCGCACCAACGCCGGCATGCCGGCAGGGCAGTCGCAGTAACTCAGGCCCGCTCGCCGATCCGCACTCCGGCGTGACCGGCGCCCAGTCCTGGTCACGCCTCACGCCTCAGGGCAGGCAGTCTGGCGGCCTGCGCCAGCCTGCCCGGCTCAGCGCGACAGCGCCAGCTTGACGCCGAATCCCAGCAGCAGCGTGCCGCCCAGGCGGTTCAGCCAGCGCGTGGCGGTGGGGCTGGCGCGCAGGCGCTCGGCGAAGACGCGGGTCAGCGCGACGACGAGGGCGCCGTAGGCGAAGGTCAGCGCGGCGATGGTGGCGGCCATCACGCCGAAGGTCAGCAGGCCCTGGTGGTGCGCCGGGTCGACGAACAGCGGGAAGAAGGCCATGTAGAACACGATGGCCTTGGGGTTGAGCAGGGTGATGGCCATGGCCTGGCGGAAGTACTGGCCGGCGCGGATCTGCAGCACCGGCGCGTCGCCGGGCTTGGCGGTGATCATCTTCCAGCCCAGCCAGGCCAGGTAGGCCGCGCCCAGCCACTGCACGCCGTGGAACAGCGCCGGTGACGCCGCCAGCAGCGTGGCCACGCCGGCCACCGCCGCCCACATCAGCACCTGGTCGCCGGCGATCACGCCCAGCGTGGCGGCCAGGCCGCCGGCCACGCCGCCCTTGCCGGTGGACGTGATCAGCGCCAGGTTGCCCGGCCCGGGGATGGCCAGGAAGACAATCACCGCCACCACGAAGGCCCCGTAGTCCGCCACGCCGAACATGCCCGTCTCTCCTTTGCTGCAGCCGCCGCCGGCCGGAGGCCGATGATGCCAGCCCTGCCCGGCCTGGCCGGCCACCCGCGGCCCGACGAGGTCGAGTTCAGCGCCATCCGCGCCCAGGGCGCGGGCGGGCAGAACGTCAACAAGGTCAGCAACGCGGTGCAGCTGCGCTACGACATCCGCGCCAGCAGCCTGCCCGACGCGGTGAAGGCGCGCCTGCTGGCCTGGCCCGATGCGCGCATCAGTGGCGACGGCGTGGTCGTCATCAAGGCCCAGGACCACCGCAGCCTGCCGCGCAACCAGGCCGACGCGCTGGCCCGGCTGCGCGCGCTGATCGAGGCCGCTGCCGAGGTGCCCAAGGCGCGCCGGGCGACGCGGCCGACGCGCGCGTCGCAGCGCCGCCGGGTCGAGGGCAAGGTGCAGCGCGGCGCGGTCAAGGCGCTGCGCGGCAAGGTCGGCTCGGGCGACTGAGCAGCGCCGGATCGGCCGGCCGGGCGCAGCCGCCGCCGGCCGGCCTCAGTCGGCCTTCATCCCCGCCTCGCGCACCAGCCGGCCCATGGCCTCGTGCTCGCGCTGCAGCAGCGCGGCGAAGGCGTCGATGCTGCCGCCGGCGGGCTGCAGGTCCAGCCGGGCCAGGCGGTCCTGCACGTCCTTGCTGGCCAGCAGCGTGTTGACCTCGGCGTTGAGCCGGCGCAGGGCCTCGGCCGGCGTGCGCGCCGGCGCGAACAGGCCGAACACCGAGCCCAGGTTGGCCTCGGCAAAGCCCAGCTCGCCGAAGGTCGGCACGTCGGGCAGGCCGGGCAGGCGGGCGGCCGCGGTCACCGCCAGCAGGCGCAGCTTGCCGGCGGCGATCTGCGCCGCCAGCGCCGGACTGGGGTTGGCGGTGAACAGCTCGAACTGCCCGCCCAGCGCGTCGTTGACGATCTGGCCGCCGCCCTTGTAAGGCACGTGGATGACCTCGAACTTGGCCTTGCGGGCGATCTGCTCCAGCATCACATGGCCCACGCTGGCCTGGCCCGAGGTGGCCCAGCGCAGCCGGCCCGGTGCGGCCTTGGCCTGGGCCAGCACATCGGCGAAGCCCTTGCCGCCGAAGGCCGCGGTGGCCAGCAGGTAGACCGGCGCGGCCATCACCGGCAGCACCGGCTGCAGGTCGCGGGTGGCATCGAAGGGCAGGCGGCCCAGGTGCGGGCTCAGCGTCAGCGGGCTGATCGCGGCGAAGCCCAGGGTATGGCCGTCGGGCGTGGCCTTGGCCACCGCGTCCAGGCCGGTGACGCCGCTGGCGCCGGGGCGGTTCTCCACCACCACCGGCTGGCCCAGCACCGGCGCCAGGCGCTCGGCCAGCAGGCGGGCGACGACGTCGCTGGTGCCGCCGGGCGGGTAGGCCACCACGATGCGCAGCGGCTTGCTCGGCCAGGCGGGGGCCTGGGCGGCGGCGGCGAAGGGGGCGGCCAGCAGCGCGGCGGCCAGGACGGGGAGCAGGGAGCGTCGTTGCATCGGGGGCGTCGTCGTCGGAGGGGGTGGAGCCGAATCAGTCGTCTGGTCCGGCGGTGACGCCGGGTCAGGCGCCTGCCGGGCGGCGGTTCGGAGTCAGGCGCCCACCGGGCGCCAGGGCTTGACCATGCGCAGCCATTTGCGCGCCGGCAGGCCGTAGCGGTCCTCGATCACCGCGGCGCGGGCGCTCAGCGTCTCGCGGTCGGGCACGGTGACGCCGCGGGCGGCCACCACCACGGTGTTGCCCTCCTTGGTCGGCACCAGCTGCCAGACCTGGTCGGCGCCGAAGGCCTCGGCGATCAGCGCGGCGCTGCGGGCGAAGCTGCTGGCGCGGCCGAACAGGTTCACCGTCATCAGCCCGCCGGGGGCCAGCACGGCGCGGCAGGCGGCGTAGAAGTCGGCGTCGTCCAGCACCGGCGCGGCGGCGTCGTGGTCGTACAGGTCCACCTGCAGCGCGTCGACGGTCTGCAGGTGGGCGTCGTCGCGCACCCAGCGGCCGGCGTCGGCCTCGACCACCTGCAGGCGCTCGTCGTCCTCGGGCAGGTGGAACCACAGCCGGCACGCCTGGATGACGCTGGGGTTGAGCTCGACCGCGGTGGTGCGCCAGCGCAGCACCTGGTGGCAAAAGCGCGTGATCGCCGCCGCGCCCAGGCCCAGCTGCACCGCGAGGCCCTGGCCCAGGTCGTCGCTGGGCTTCCACAGCAGCCAGGCCATCATGCGCTGGATGTACTCCAGCTCCAGCTTGCGCGGCTGGCGGATGCGCATCGCGCCCTGCACCCACTCGGTGCCCAGGTGCAGGTAGCGCACGCCGTCGAACTCGCTGATCGTCGCGCCGGCCAGGGTGGTCTGCTTTCGTGTCTTGGTGCTCATGCGGTGGGGGGGGCGCGGCGCCGGCCGCGCGGGGCGCCATTGTGGGCGATGCCGGCCGCGGGCCTCACCGCCGCACCAGCGCAGGCTAGGCGTCGGCGATGCCGTGCTCGGCGAAGGCCGCGCGCCAAGCCGCCAGCTTGCGCTCGAACGACCAGCTGGCATTGGCCGGGCTGGTCGACGGCAGGCGCAGCACCGGCAGGCCCAGCGTCCGGGTCACGCGCATCGCCCGCGCCGATTCGCCGCCGTTGTGCGCGATGGCCGCCAGCCGCGGCAGCGTGGCGGCCAGGCCGGGCAGGTCGTTGGGCACGGCCTCGGTGATGGCGCTGTCCAGGCTGCCGTTGCGCCGGCAGCGGGCGTAGACGTCCCAGATGCCCAGGCCGCGCTGGCGCACCACGTCCAGCCGCTGCGCATAGGGCAGCGCGCGCAGGTCCAGGCCCCAGATCGCCGACAGGATGGGCCAGAACTGGTTGCGCGGGTGGGCGTAGTACTGCTGCGCCTGCAGCGAGGCCACGCTGGGGAAGCTGCCCAGCACCAGCAGCCGGGTGGCGGGCGAGACCACCGGCGCCAGGCCCTGCAGCGCCTCGCCCGGCTTGGCGGTGCCGGCCGCGGCGGGCGCCGGCACCGGGCCGCGCGGCGGCCGCGGCCCACGAATCGCAGTCTTGTCAGCCATGCCGCGCCCTCGGGAACATCGGCGGCGCCCGGTCGTCGGGCGGGGAGCAGACCAGCATGTACGTGGACACCATCGTCAATTTCGTCACCACCCAGGGGGTGGACTTCGCGCTCAAGCTGCTGGGCGCACTGGCCGCCTGGGTCGTCGGCCGCTGGGCCATCGGCCTGGTCGTCAAAGCCTTCGGCGCCGCGATGGCCCGCGGCAAGCGCATCGACCCGACGCTGACCAAGTACCTCAGCTCGATCATCGGCGTGGTGCTGACCATCGTGCTGGTGCTGGCGATCCTGGACATCTTCGGCGTGCGCACCACCTCGTTCGCGGCGCTGCTGGCCGGCGCGGGCCTGGCCATCGGCGCGGCCTGGAGCGGGCTGCTGGCGCATTTTGCCGCCGGCGTGTTCATGCAGGTGCTGCGGCCCTTCAAGGTGGGCGACTTCGTGCAGGCCGGCGGCACCACCGGCACGGTGCAGGAGATCGGCCTGTTCGGCACCACCATCGTCACGCCCGACAACGTGGTGACCATCGTCGGCAACAACCAGGTCTTCTCCGGCAGCATTCAGAACTTCTCCACCCTGCCCTACCGCCGCGTGGACTGCAGCGCCAAGATCGCCAACAGCGTGGACCCGCTGGACGCCATCGTCCGGCTGAAGGCGGCGCTGGCCGAGATCCCGAACGTCGCCGCCAGCCCGGCGCCCGACGTGGACCTGCTGCAGTTCACCCCCGAGGGCCCGCTGCTGGCGGTGCGCCCCTACACCCACAACGACCACTACTGGCAGGTCTACTTCGACACCCACCGCGCCATCGTCGCCACCTTCGGCGCCGCCGGCTACCCGCTGCCCGAGACGCCGATCGCGCCGCGCAGCCGCTGAAGGCCGGGGCCGGCCCGCGCGCCGGCAGCGGTGCTGACACCGGCGGGACAGGCAGGCCCGGCCGGCGCCCGGTACAACCCCGCGCCATGAACGCCGACACCCGCCCCACCCTCGCCACCCCGCTCCCCCTGGCCCGCGGCCCGGCCTGGCCCAACCGCGTCACGCTGGCGCCGCTGACCAACTGGCAGTCCCACGCCGACGGCACGCTGGGCGAGGACGAGGCGCGCTGGCTGCTGATGCGCGCCGCCGGCGGCTTCGGCATGACCATGACCTGCGCCGCCCATGTGCAGCGCGGCGGCCAGGGCTTCCCGGGCCAGCTGGGCATCTGGTCCGACGACCACCTGCCCGGGCTGAAGCGCCTGGCCGACGGCATCCGCGCCGCGGGCAGCGTCTCGGCGCTGCAGCTGCAGCACTCGGGCCGCCGGTCCGACCGCACGCTGACCGGCGAGCAGCCGGTCTCGCCCTGGGACGACGCCGAGACCGGCGCCCGCGCGCTCAGCACCACCGAGGTCGAGCAGCTGATCGCCGACTTCGTCAGCGCCGCGCAGCGCGCCGAGCGCGCCGGCTTCGACGGCGTGGAGCTGCACTTCGCCCACGGCTACCTGCTGTGCGCCTTCCTCGACGCCGAGCACAACCTGCGCACGGACGGCTGGGGCGGCGACTTCGACGGCCGCAGCCGCATCGTCTTCACGCTGATCGACCGCGTGCGCCGCGCCTGCCGGCCCGACTTCCAGCTGGGCCTGCGCATCTCGCCCGAGCGCTACGGCATCCCGCTGGCCGAGGCGCGCGAGCTGGCGCGCCGCGTGCTGGCCACCGGCCAGCTGGACTACCTGGACCTGTCGCTGTGGGACGTGTTCAAGCAGCCGGTGGAGCCGGCGCACCACGGCCAGCCGCTGGTGGCCCACTTCACCGACCTGCCGCGCCACGGCACCCGCCTGGGCGTGGCCGGCAAGCTGATGGACGCCGCGCGCGCCCAGCAGTGCCTGGACGCCGGCGCCAACTTCGTGCTGATCGGCCGCGCGGCCATCGTGCACCACGACTTCGCCCGCCGCGCCATCGCCGACCCCGGCTTCGCGACCATGCCGCGCCCGGTGCCGCGCACCCACCTGGTGGCCGAGGGCGTGGGCCCGACCTTCCTGCAGTACCTGAGCTCGACCTGGAAGGACTTCGTCCGGGATTGAGCGCCCGGGCGCTCAGGGCGCCAGCGCCGCCAGCCGCGGCAGCGCCGCCAGGGCGTTGGCCGTGGTGCGGGCCGCCGTCTCGTCCAGCGTCCAGCCGCGCAAGTCGGCCAGGGTCTGGGCGATGCGCGGCAGCTCGGCCGGCTCGTTGCGCTGCTGCGCGGCGCCGTCGCGCCGCGCCTCGGCGAGGCGGTACAGCCAGTGCGGCGGGATGTCGGGCGCGTCGGTCTCCAGCACCAGCGCGTCGGCCGGCAGCTCGGCGGCCAGGCGGCGGATCTGCAGCGCGCGGTCGAAGGTCATCGCGCCGCCGAAGCCCAGCCGGAAGCCCCGCGCGACGAAGGCCTCGGCCTGCGCCCGGCTGCCGTTGAAGGCGTGGGCGATGCCGCCGGCCACCGCGATGCGGCGCAGGCCGTGCAGCAGCGCGTCGGCCGAGCGCCGCACGTGCAGGATCACCGGCAGGCCGGCGTCGCGCGCCAGCTTCAGCTGGGCAACGTAGAAGTGGCGCTGGCGCGCCCAGTCCAGCCCCGGGACGAAGCCGTCCAGCCCGATCTCGCCCACCGCCACCAGGCGCGGGTCGTCGCGCCAGCGAGCCAGCGCGTCGGCCAGCGTGGCCAGGTCGGCGTCGGCGGCGCGGCCGGTGTACAGCGGGTGGATGCCCAGCGCATAGGCCAGGCCGTGGCGGTGGGCCAGGTCGCGCACCGCGTCGAAGTGCGCCGCCTCGACCGCCGGCAGCACCAGCTGGCCCACGCCGGCGGCGCGGGCGCGGGCCAGCACCGCGTCGCGGTCGGCGTCGAACTCCGGCGCGTCGAGGTGGCAGTGGGTGTCGGTCCAGGCGGCGGCCATGGGCCGATGATGCCTCGCCGCCGCGCGGCCCCGGGGCTGCACGCCCGGGCGCCGCGTGGTACCGTGGCCGCACGCAGCATCCCAGCCGCTGCGGGAGCCGTGGACGACGATGGCCCGCACCCCGCTGTACAGCCGTTCCCCGCAGCGCCCGGCGATGCCGGCCGCGCCCGGCCTGGGCACGGCGGCAGCGACGGGATCCGGCGCGGGCCGCGCGCCCTCGGGCGCCGCGGCCGGTGACGCCGCCCCGCCCGCCACCGGCCCGGGCGGCGCAGCCACCGAGCCGCCCGCGCCCACCAGCCCGCCCCGCGCCGGCCTGCGCCAGCGCGCCGCCGCAGCCCTGGCCCGCCACCGCGGCCCAGCCTGGGCGCTGCTGGCGCTGGCCGCCCTGGTGGCGGCCGGCTGGCCGGGCTGGACGGCCCGGCTGCAGGCACCGCCGACGCTGGCCCAGCTGGACCAGGCGCTGCGCCGCTCGCTGGCCGAGCAACCGCTGCCGGCGCAGGGGCTGGCGGCCTTCGAGGCCATCGCGCCCTCGGTGGTGCGGGTGGTGGGCGAGCTTGGCCTGCCGCCCGGCCACCCGCCGGTGGGCGCAGCGCGCAAGCCGCGGCCCGGCGCGCCGGCCACCGACGAGTCCGGCCGCAGCGTCGGCACCGGCGTGGTCATCGTCGACAAGGGCCTGATCCTGACCAACCTGCACGTGGTCGCCGGTGCCACGCGCATCACCATCACCTTCGCCGACGGCAGCCAGAGCGCGGCCTCGGTGGTCGGCCTGCAGCCCGAGAACGACCTGGCCGTGCTGCAGGCCCACACCCTGCCCGACGACCTGCACGCGGCCACGCTGCGCTCCACCGCCGGGCTGGCGCCGGGCGAGGCGGTGATGGCGGTGGGCTTTCCCTTCGGAATCGGGCCCTCGGCCTCGCAGGGCGTGGTCTCGGGGCTGCAGCGCGAGTTCCGCTCGCCCGAGGGCCAGCGCGTGCTGACCAACCTGATCCAGTTCGACGCGGCGGCCAACCCCGGCAACTCCGGCGGCCCGCTGGTGACGATGGACGGCCACGTCGTCGGCATCGTCACCGCCATCCTCAACCCCAACCAGCAGGGCTCCTTCGTCGGCATCGGCTTCGCCGTGCCGATCGAGAACGCCGCGGCGGCCGTGGGCCTGCCGCCGTTCTGAGCCCGCCCGCACGCCATCCCCGCCATGACGCAGCCGCCGCCCGACGCCCCGACCCCCGACCCGCGCGCCGAGGGCGCCGCGCTGATGGAGCGCATCCTCTACGAGGTCAAGCGCGTCGTCGTCGGCCAGGACCGCTTCCTCGAGCGCGTGATGATCGCGCTGCTGGCCCAGGGCCACCTGCTGGTCGAGGGCGTGCCCGGCCTGGCCAAGACGCTGACCGTGCGCACGCTGGCGGCCACGCTGGGCGGGCGCTTCCGACGCATCCAGTTCACGCCCGACCTGGTGCCGGCCGATCTGGTGGGCACGCGCATCTACAACCAGAAGACCGGCGAGTTCGGCACCACGCTGGGCCCGGTGTTCGCCCACCTGCTGCTGGCCGACGAGATCAACCGCGCCCCGGCCAAGGTGCAGAGCGCGCTGCTGGAGGTGATGCAGGAGCGCCAGGTGACCATCGCCGGCGAGACCCACCCGGTGCCGGCGCCCTTCATCGTGATGGCCACGCAGAACCCGATCGAGACCGAAGGCACCTACCCGCTGCCCGAGGCCCAGCTCGACCGCTTCATGATGAAGGTGCTGGTCGACTACCCCAGCGACGAGGAGGAGTTCGTCATCGTGCAGCGGGTGATCGGCCCGCCGCCGGCCGCCGCGCCGGTGGCCGACATGGCCCAGCTGGCCGCGCTGCAGCGCAGCTGCCGCCAGGTCTACGTCGACCCGGGGCTGATCCAGTGGGCGGTCAAGCTGGTCGGCGCCACCCGCCGCCCGGCCGCCGCCGGCCTGCCCGAGCTGGCCCGCCACCTGGCCTACGGCGCCAGCCCGCGCGCCAGCATCGCGCTGGTCGAGGCCGCGCGCGCGCTGGCGCTGATGCGCGGCCGCGCCTACGTGCTGCCCGAGGACCTGGGCGACCTGGTGGCCGACACGCTGCGCCACCGCCTGGTGCTGAGCTACGAGGCGCTGGCCGAGGGCCTGACGCCCGACGCGCTGATCGCCCGCGTGCTGGCCCGCCTGCCGCTGCCCGACAAGCCGCTGCAGCACGCGGCCGCCGCAGCCGACCCGGGTGTCACCGCCTGACGCCCCGCCCGCCGCCGACCGCGATGCCTGCGCCCCCCCCGCCGCCCGACGCCGCGACGGCCCCGGCCGCCGAGGACCCGGCCGCGCTGCTGACGCGGCTGGAATGGACGGTGCTGCGCCGGCTCGACGGCCTGCTGCAGGGCGACCACCGCACGCTGTGGCGCGGCGCCGGCCTGGACCTGGCCGACCTGCGCGAATACCAGCCCGGCGACGACGTGCGCCACATCGACTGGAACGTCAGCGCCCGGCTGCAGACGCCGCACGTGCGCCAGTTCACCGAGGACCGCGAGCTGACCGCCTGGTTCCTGGTCGACCTGTCGGGCAGCATGGGCTTCGGCTCGACCGGCCGCAGCAAGCAGGCGCTGGCCGAGGCGGTCGTCGCCGCGCTGGCGCGGCTGCTCACCCGCCACGGCAACCGCGTCGGCGCGCTGCTGTACCGGCCGGCGGCCGCCACGCCGCTGACCGTGCTGCCGCCGGGCGCCGGGCGCGGCGCGGTGCTGCGCCTGATCGCGGCACTGCGGGCCCCGGCCGCCCCGGCCGCGGGCGACCGCGCCCCGCGTCCGGCCCGCCGTGGCGCCACCCCGCCCGCCCCGCCGCCCACCCGCCTGGCCGAGCTGCTCGACCGCGCCGCCGGCGTGCTGCGCCGGCGCGGGCTGCTGTTCGTGCTGTCGGACTTCATCAGCGAGCCCGGCTGGGCGGCGCCGCTGGGCCGGCTGGCCCGGCGCCACGAGCTGCTGGCCGTGCGCCTGCTGGACCCGGCCGAGCTGGACCTGCCGCCGCTGGGCCTGCTGACGGTGGCCGACGCCGAGACCGGCGAGCAGCTGCTGGTGGACACCGGCGACCCCGGCTTCCGCCAGCGCTACGCCGCACTGGCCGCCGCGCACGAGCAGGCGCTGCAGGACGCGCTGGCCGGCGCCGGCGCCGACGTGCTGGAGCTGGCCACCGGCGACGACCTGCTGGCCACCCTGCTGCGCTACGTCGCGCTGCGCCGCCAGCGCGCGCGCGCCGGCGCCCACCACCGCCTGCCCGCCGCCGCGTCCGCGGAACCCGCCGGCCAGGCGCTGCCCGCCTAGGCCGCCCGCCTGAGCCGCCCGCCGCACCCGCCCGAGGAGCCCCACCGATGACCCTGCTGTGGCCCGACGCGCTGTGGAGCCTGCTGCTGCTGCCGCTGGCCGTGGCCGCCTACCTGTGGCTGCTGCGCCGCCGGCGCCGCCAGACCGTGGCGCTGGCCAGCCTGGCCCTGGTGCGCCAGGCCCTGGGCCGCGGCCCGGGCTGGCGCCGCCACGTGCCGCCAGCGCTGCTGCTGGCCGCAGCGGCGCTGGGCCTGTTCGCTGCGGCGCGGCCGGTGGCCCGGCTGACGCTGCCCGGCGCCGAGCAGACGGTGATCCTGGCGATGGACGTCTCCGGCAGCATGCGCGCCACCGACGTGCAGCCCAACCGCATGGTCGCCGCGCAGAACGCGGCCAAGGCCTTCGTCGCCGGGCTGCCGCGGCAGGTGCGGGTGGGCGTGGTGTCCTTCGCCGGCACCGCCGCGGTGGTGCAGGCGCCCACCTTCAGCCGCGACGACGTGGTCGCCGCGATCGACCGCTTCCAGCTGCAGCGCGCCACCGCCATCGGCTCCGGCCTGATCCTGTCGCTGGCCACGCTGTTCCCCGAGCACGGCATCGACCTGGCCCAGATCACCGGTGCGCGGGCGATGCCGCCGCCGCCCGGCTCGGCCACCCCGGCCAGGCCGGCCTTCACGCCGGTGGAGCCGGGCAGCTACGCGTCGGCCGCGGTGATCCTGCTGACCGACGGCCAGCGCACCACCGGCCCCGACCCGCTGGAGGCGGCCAAGATGGCCGCCGAGCGCGGCGTGCGCGTCTACACCGTGGGCATCGGCACCAAGGCCGGCGAGGTCATCGGCTTCGAGGGCTGGAGCATGCGCGTGCGGCTGGACGAGGAGACGCTGAAGGCCATCGCCACGATGACCCGCGGCAACTACTTCTACGCCGGCACCGCCGAGGACCTGAAGCAGGTCTACGAGGGCCTGTCCAGCCGGCTGGTGGTCACGCGCAAGGAGACCGAGGTCAGCGGCCTGCTGGCCGCCGCCGCCGCGCTGCTGGCGCTGGCTGCCGGCGGGCTCAGCGTGGCCTGGTTCGGCCGCGTGCTGTAGCGCCCGGCGCGGCGCGCGCCGCTAGCCCCGGGGCGCGGCGCCGTCGCCGGCGGCCGGCAGCCAGCGCAGCAGCGCGGCGTACAGCCGCTCCGGCTCCACCGGCTTGGGCACGTGGTCGTCCATGCCGGCGGCCAGGCAGTCGGCGCGGTCCTCGCCGAAGGCGTTGGCGGTCATCGCCAGCACCGGCAGCGCCGGTCCGGTGATGGCGCGGATGGCCCGCGTCGCGCTGAGCCCGTCCATGCCCGGCATCTGCACGTCCATCAGCACCAGATCGGGCCAGTGCGCCGGCCCGGCCTCGAAGCGCGCCAGCGCCTGGGCGCCGTCGTCGACGCAGTCCACCTCCAGGCCGACCGCGCGCAGCAGCTCGGCGGCCACCTCCTGGTTGACCGGGTTGTCGTCGGCCAGCAGCACGCGGGCCGCGGCGCCGCGGCCGCGCAGCGCGACCTCGGCCTCGCCCGGCGTCACCGCCGCCGGCGGCGGCAGCAGGGCGCCGGCCGGCCACAGCGTGCGCTGCAGGGCGTCGTGCAGCGCCGACGCGCCGATCGGCTTGACCAGCACCGCATCGACCGCCAGCGCCTGCGCGGCGCGGCGCATCTCGGGCTCGTCGTAGGCGGTGACCAGCAGCGTCGCCGGCAGGCCGGCGCCGAGCAGCGCGCGCAGCCGGCGCACCGTCTCCAGGCCGTCCATCGGGGCCATCTTCCAGTCCACCAGCAGCACGTCGTAGGCCTCGCCGCGGGCCAGCGCGCGCTGCACCCGCTGCAGCGCCGCCTCGCCGGCATCGCACAGGTCGACCTCCAGGCCCAGCATCTCCAGCCGGTCGCGCAGCGCGGCCCGGCTCTCGGCCAGGTCGTCGACGACCAGCGCGCGCAGGCGCTGCAGGGACGGCGGCGGTGGCGCATCGGCCTCGTCCAGGCCCAGCCAGGCGGTGAACCAGAAGGTGCTGCCCTGGCCCGGCACGCTGTCGACGCCGCAGTCGCCGCCCATCAGCGCCGCCAGGTGGCGGGTCAGCGCCAGGCCCAGGCCGGTGCCGCCGAAGCGGCGGGTGGTGCTGTCGTCGGCCTGCTGGAAGGCGTTGAACAGCCGCGCCTGCTGCGCCGGCGCGATGCCGATGCCGGTGTCGCGCACCTCGAAGCGCAGCAGCATCCGGCCGCCGGCCTCGCGCAGCCGCTGGCCGCGCAGCTGCACCCAGCCGCGCTCGGTGAACTTCACCGCGTTGGACAGCAGGTTCAGCAGCGCCTGCGACAGGCGCGTCGGGTCGCCGCGCAGGCGCGCCGGCAGGTGGTCGTTGTCCAGCACCAGCTCCAGGCCCTTGTCGCGGGCGCGCTGGCCGACCATCTCGCAGCAGCGCGCCAGCAGCGCGTCGACATCGAAGGCCTGGTCCTCCAGCTGCAGCTTGCCGGCCTCGATCTTCGACAGGTCCAGCACGTCGCTGAGCAGCTGCAGCAGGTGCTGGGCCGCGTCGCTGAGCTTGTCCAGCCGGTCGCGTGCCAGCGCGTCGCGGGTGTCGCGGCGCATCAGGTGGGCCAGGCCGATGACCGCGTTCAGCGGCGTGCGGATCTCGTGGCTCATGTTGGCCAGGAAGGCGCTCTTGGCGCGGTTGGCCGCCTCGGCGGCGTCGCGCGCCGCCTGGGCGGCCTGCTCGGCGTCCTTCAGCGTGGTGATGTCGAAGGTCATCACGGTGAAACCGACGACGCGGCCGTCGCGCAGGTCGGGCACGCAGGTCAGGCGGTCGACGCGGCGGCCGCCGCCGGGCAGCTCGGTGACCCGGTCGATGGCCAGCGCCTCGCCCGACAGCGCGGCGTCCATCTGCGCGCGGCCCTCGGGCGTGGCGCCGGCCAAGCGCGGCCCGGGGGTCTGCGCGGCCAGGTCCTCGACGGCGGTGCCCAGCGCCTGCTCGGGCGTCAGCCGGTACCAGTCCAGCCAGGCGCGGTTGGCATAGCGCAGCCGGCGCCCGGCGTCCCAGTAGGACAGCCGGCCCGGCAGCTGGTCGCCGACCAGGCGCAGGAATCGCTCGACCTCGACCAGGCGCTCGTTGGCCGCGCGCAGCTCGGCGGTGCGCGACTGCACCTCCTGCTCGAGCAGCTCGCGCCGGCGCACCCGGTCGGTGGCGTCGCGCGAGACGCCGAACAGCCCGACCACGCGGCCGGTCTCGTCGCGCAGCGGCCCCTTGGTGGTGACGAACACGCGCCGCTGCTCGCCGCTGCCGAACTCCTCCTCGAAGGTCTGGGCGACGCCGCTGGCCAGCACGCGGGCGTCGTTGGCACGCACCGCCTCGGCCTCCTCGGGCGAGAACAGGTCGCGGTCGTCGCGGCCCAGCACGTCGCCGTCGGTGCGCCTCGTCTGGGCCAGCGCGGCGCGGTTGAACAGCAGGTAGCGCCCCTGCAGGTCCTTGGCGAAGATCGCGTCGGTGGAATGCTCGGCCACCGCCTGCAGCAGCGCGGCCGCCTGCAGCCGCGCGCGCTGCTCGGCGCTCTCGGCCTGGGCCCGGCGCAGCGCGTCGCGCTGGCGCAGCCGCCCGCCCAGCAGCCCGCCGGCGGCCACCAGGGCCAGCGCGGCCGCGCCGATCCACACCGCATGGCGCTGCCAGACGGCATCGACGACGGCGCGGTCGCGCTGTGCCAGCAGCCACCAGCCACCGGCCAGCGGCTGCACCACGTGCAGCATCCGCTGGCCCGACAGGTCCGGCCCGTCCAGCACCGCGCCGGCCGGGGCCTCGCCGCGCACCACGCGCGCGAACGCGTCGGGCGCCTGGTCCAGCCGCAGCCGGTCGACCAGGGCCGAGGTGGCCGATGCCGCGCCGACGGTGACCAGCGTGTCGCCGTCGCGGCGCAGCAGGCGCGCACCGTCGGTGCCGCCGTGCGCGCGGCCGTTGTGCAGCAGCGCGGCCAGCGCGCCCCGCGGGTCGATGCGCACCAGCACCGCCGCCTGCGCCGGCACGCCGGTGGCGCGCAGGGGGATCGCCACGTCCAGCCGCAGCGGCAGCGTGGCGTCGGCCACCGCGTAGACCTCGGTGTGCCGGGCCTGGGCGTCGGCCAGCGCCTCGCGCACCACGCGCCGGGTCAGCGGCCCGAGGTCGGCGGGCAGGCCGTCGCCGGCATGGCGCACGCTGCCGTCGGCGCCCAGCACCATCGTCAGGTCGCCCCAGTTGGCGGCGCGGAAGGCCTCGGCGCGCTCGAACAGCCGGCGCTCGCCGTCGGGCTGGCGCAGCAGCTCGGCCCACAGCGGGCTGGCCGACAGGAAGCGCGCCTGCCGCATCTGGTCGTCCAGCCAGTTCTCCAGCTGCAGCCGCTGCAGCTCGGCGGTGGCGCCCAGGCGCTGGGCGGCCTGTTCGAAGGCCACCGCGCGCTCGCGCCAGACGGCGACGCCGGCCAGCGCCAGCACCAGCAGCGCGCCCAGCGCCAGCAGCCGGTGCGACGACGGGCGCGACGCGGCGGTGCGGCCGGGCGCGCTCATGGCCGCGGCGTGCGGACGGGCTGTGGCGAGGCGATCAAGGCGACGCTCCCTGGGGCTGCCCGGCCCACCGCGTCAGGCGCCCGGCCGCCGAGCGGGCGGACACCGCCCTCGTCCGCTTTTTAGCACGCGCCGGCAGCGGCGGCCGCCCGGGCAAGTGCGGAGCAAGCGCCCGGTCGGCGCGCCAGCGCGGGCACGCCGGCGCCCAGTGCAGCGCCTGTCAGAGGCTGAGAGGATTTCGATCGTGACCGAGCGGCGCGCCCCAAGCCGGCCGATTTGGGCGCAAAGCGCAGCCATGGCTCGGGCCATGGCGAGCATTTGCAACGACGAGCGGGCGGCTTGGGGCGTGACGAGCGGGCATGAGCGAAAAACGCTCAGCCTCTCAGGCGAAGCTGTCGGCCATCAGCGCCTGGAACCAGCGGCCCATCTGCTCGTAGTGGTCGCCGTTCCAGCCCGCCGACGCCGCCGACGAGGCCGCCACCGGCTTCATCGCGTGCGACACCGCGTCGTACTGGAACACCGCGGTCAGCCACGAGGCCTGGCTGCGCGTGATCGTCGAGTAGCAGGCCGAGTTGGTCACCGGCGCCGGGTCGGGCTGGCCGCCGGCGAAGATGCGCGCCAGCGCGTCGGCGCAGACCTTGGCCTCCTGGTTGGCGATGTGGCCGGCCTTGGGCTGGGTGGTGGCGCTGGCGTCGCCGATCACGTGCACCCGCGGCGCCACGGTGCTGGCGTAGCTGAGCACGTCGACCGGGGCGAAGCGTCCGCCGGTGGCGGTGGCCAGCCCGGCGGCGGCCACCAGGGCCGGCGCGCGCTGCGGCGGGATCAGGTTGACCACGTGCGCCTGCACCGCGCCGCCGTTGGTGTAGACGACGCGCTGGGCGGTGTCGACCGACGAGATCTCGACGTTGTTGCGGTACTCGATGACGCGGCCGTGCAGGTCGAAGAAGGCGCGCGAGAAGTTGTCCTTCTCGGTGACGAAGTCGGCGTTGCCGTCGAGCACGATCAGCTTGGCCTGCGGCTTGACCGCCTTCATCCAGTCGGCCAGCAGGCAGGCGCGCTCGTAGGGCCCGGGCGGGCAGCGGTAGGGCGCCTTGGGAATGGTCAGCACCGCCACGCCGTTGGCCGGCATCGCTGCCAGCTGGGCGGCCAGCGCGCTGGTCTGCGGCCCGGCCTGCCAGGCGTGGGGCATGCGCAGCGGGTCGTCCAGGCCCGGCACGGCGTCGAAGGCGATGCCGGGCGCCAGCACCACGCGGTCGGCGCCCAGCCAGCCGCCGGCAGCCAGGCGCACGCGGGCGGCCACCGGGTCGATCTCCAGCACCTCGTCGCAGAGCACGCGCACGCCGTAGCGGCTGGCCAGCGTGCCGTAGCCGTAGGTCAGGCCGGACAGCGTCTTCTGGCCGGTCAGCACCAGGCTGCTCATGATGTTGGACAGGTACTGCGGCCGGCGGTCGACCAGGGTGACGTCGACCGCGTCGCCCCACAGCCGCAGGTACTTGGCCACCGTGGCGCCGGCCATGCCGCCGCCGATGACGATGACGCGGGCCTTGGGGCTGGCGGGCGCGGGCAGCGCCGGCGCGGCGGCGGTCTTGCGGCGGCGGTCGGCGAAGGCCGCCGGGGCGGCCGCGCTCAGGCCGGCGGCGCCGGCGAGCAGGAAGTGGCGTCTATCCATCGCAGCCCCCTTCAACGCTGGGTGGACAGCCACTGCGCGAGTGCGCGCAGCTGGGCGTCGGTGTAGCCCAGCGCGTGGCGGGCCATGATGCCGTCGCCCTCGTGGCCGGTCTGGAACTCCTTGAGCTCCTTGTACAGCTCGCTGGCCGACTTGCCTGCCAGTCGGTCGAAGCCCGGCCCCTGGCCGTTGGTGCCGTGGCACTGGAAGCAGTTGGACGCCAGCAGGCGCCCGGGCGGCGTGGTCTGCGCCTGGGCGGCGCCGGCCAGGGCCAGCGCGATCGCGCCGGCGGCAAGTTGCTTCATCGGGGTCTCCTCGGTGTGCCGCGTCGTGCGGCTGGACACCCCGAGGTGTATCGACGCCGGCTGAACCGGGGATGAACCGCTGACAGGGCGTTACGCCTGTCACAGCGCGGGCACGGGCGGCGGCCGGCGGGCGGTGGCGGCCCGCCCGATCCACCGCCTGATCAGCCGCCGGCCGGGTCGGCCAGCCGGCCGCGCTCCAGCCGCAGCGTGCGCTGGCAGCGCGCGGCCAGGCCGCTGTCGTGGGTGACCAGCACGAAGGCGGTGCCGCGCTCGCGGGCCAGGTCCAGCATCAGGCCGAACACGGTGTCGGCGCTGCTGCGGTCGAGGTTGCCGGTGGGCTCGTCGGCCAGCACGCAGGCCGGCTGCGTGACCAGGGCGCGGGCGATGGCCACGCGCTGGCGCTCGCCGCCCGACAGCTGCGCCGGCCGGTGCGCCAGGCGCGCGGCCAGGCCGACGGCGGCCAGCGCCTCGCGCGCCGCGGCCTGGGCGGCGGCCACCGGCGTGCGGCGGATGCGCAGCGGCATCGCCACGTTGTCCAGCGCGGTGAACTCGGGCAGCAGGTGGTGGAACTGGTAGACGAAGCCCAGGTGGCGGTTGCGCCAGCGGCCCTGGGCCGCGGCGTCCAGCGCGGCCAGGTCCTGGCCCATCAGCGTGACGCGGCCGGCGCTGGGGGCGTCCAGCGCGCCCAGCAGGTGCAGCAGCGTGCTCTTGCCCGAGCCGGAGGCGCCGACGACGGCCAGCGTCTCGCCGGCCGCCACCTGCAGGTCCACGCCCTGCAGCACCGGCACGTCCAGGCCGCCTTCGGTGAAGCGCTTGGCCAGCCCTTCGCAGCGCAGCACGGGCTCACTCATAGCGCAGGGCCTCCGCCGGGTTGACGCGGCTGGCGCGCCAGCTCGGGTACAGCGTGGCCAGGAAGGCCAGCGCCAGCGAGACCAGCGCGATCGGCCAGACATCGCCCCAGCGCGGGTCGCTGGGCATGCGGCTGATCAGGTAGACGCTGGACGGCAGGAAGGCCACGCCCAGCAGCCGCTCCAGCGCCGGCACCAGGGTGCCGATGTTGAAGGCCACCCCCAGGCCGAAGACCACGCCCGACAGCGTGCCGATGACGCCGCTGGCCGCGCCCTGCACGACGAAGATGCCCATCACCGAGCGCGGGCTGGCGCCCAGCGTGCGCAGGATGGCGATGTCGGCGCGCTTGTCGGTCACCGTCATCACCAGCGTGCTGACCAGGTTGAAGGCGGCGACCGCGACGATCAGCGTCAGGATGATGGCCATCAGCCGCTTTTCCAGCTGCACCGCGTCGAACCAGTTGCGGTTGGTGCGCGTCCAGTCGCGCACCAGCAGGCCGGGCGGCAGGCGCTCGGCCAGCTGCTGGGCCACCGCGCGGGCCTGGTGCAGGTCGGCCAGCTTCAGCTGCACGCCGCCGGGGCCGTCCAGCCGGTACAGCCGGGCAGCGTCGTCCAGGTGGATCAGCGCCAGGCCGCTGTCGTACTCGTAGTGGCCGGCGTCGAAGGTGCCGGCCACGGTGAAGGCCTTGAGCCGCGGCACGGTGCCGGCCGGCGTCACCTGGCCGCCCGGCGCGACCAGCGTGACCTGGTCGCCCTGGCGCACGCGCAGGCTGCGCGCCAGCTCGCTGCCCAGCACGATCTGCCAGGCCCCGGGCTGCAGCCGGGCCAGCACGCCGTCCTTCAGCTGCGCGGCCAGCGGCGTCACCGTGGCCTCCTCGGCCGGCACGATGCCGCGCACGATGGCGCCGCGCATCTCCTCGCCGCGGGCGATCAGCGACTGTGTGGCGATGAAGGGCGCCGCGGCCACCACCGCCGGATCCGCGCGCGCGGCCTGGGCGGTGGCACGCCAGTCGGCCAGCGCGCCGCCCTGGGCGTCGACCAGCTCGACGTGCGAGACCACGCTGAGCATGCGGTCGGTGACCTCCTTCTGGAAGCCGTTCATCACGCTGAGCACGATGATCAGCGCGGCGACGCCCAGCGCGATGCCCAGCATCGACACGAAGGAGATGAAGGAGATGAAGCCGTTGCGCCGGCCGGCGCGGCCGGCGCGGGTGTAGCGCCAGCCGATCTGCCACTCGTAGGGCCAGTTCATGGGCCGGCATGCTAACTGCCCGGGCGGCGCCGCCCGCCGGCCGGGCCTTCCGGGCGGGCCGCATCCGCCTGCCGCTGCGCGGCCGGCGCCGGTCACGGGCGGCGCCCGCGCCCGGGGGGCAAGGTCAGAAGGTCGCCCAATCGTCGGCGTCGGCCTTCGCGCCGCCGGTGGTCGACGGCGCAGCTTCCGTCACCCTGGGCGCCGGACGGCCGCTGGGCCGTGCGCGCTTCGCGCCCGGGTGCGCTGCCGCGGGTGCAGGGGCCGCCGGCGGCGCCAGGTCGCCCGGGCCGACCTGCGGGCCGCCCGGCAGCCTGAACACCGAGACGGTTCGCACCAGCTGCTGGGCCTGGCCCTTCAGGCTCTCGGCCGCGGCCGCGCTCTGCTCGACCAGCGCCGCGTTCTGCTGCGTCACCTGGTCCATCTGTCCCACCGCGTCGCCCACCTGCGAGATGCCCGTGCTCTGCTCGGCGCTGGCCGAGGAGATCTCGGCCACGATGTCGCTGACCCGCCGGATGGAGCCCACGATCTCGCCCATGGTCCTGCCCGCCCGGTCGACCAGCGCCGTGCCCTGCTCGACCTGCTCGACGCTGCGGCCGATCAAGGCCTTGATCTCCTTCGCCGCCTCGGCACTGCGCTGCGCCAGGGTGCGGACCTCGCCCGCCACCACCGCGAAGCCGCGCCCTTGTTCGCCGGCGCGCGCCGCCTCCACGGCCGCGTTCAGCGCCAGGATGTTGGTCTGGAAGGCGATGCCGTCGATCACGCCGATGATGTCGCCGATCCTGCGGCTGCTGTCGCTGATGCCCTGCATCGTGGTGACCACCTGGCCGACCACCTCGCCCCCCTGCGCCGCCACCGTCGAGGCGCCCTGGGCCAGCTGGTTCGCCTGCCTGGCGCTGTCGGCATTGCCGCGCACCGTGGTGTTGAGCTGCTCCATCGTCGCCGCCGTCTGCTGCAGCGCGCTGGCCTGCTGCTCGGTGCGCTGGCTCAGGTCCTGGTTGCCCTGGGCGATCTGCGCGCTCGCCGTGGCCACGCTCTCCGCGTTGGCACGCACGCCGGCCACCACCGTCGACAGGCTGGACTGCATGCGGGCCAGGGCCTTCAGCACCTGGGCCGCCTCGTCTTCACCGTCGGCATCGATGGCCTGGGTGAAGTCGCCGTCGGCCACCCGGTCGGCGGCCGCCACGGCCCGGGCCAGGGGGCCGGCGATCGAGCGCACCAGCCACAGCCCGGCCGCGCCCGCGATGGCCAGGGCGACCAGCACACCGCCCACCATGGCGTTGCGGGCCGTGGCGTAGACATGCTCGGAGGCCTGGCTCTCCGCGGCGCCACCCTGGTTGTTGAGCTCGACGAGCTTCAGCAGCGTGGCCGACGCGCGGTCGAACAGCGGCCGGCTGTCCCGCTCGAGCAGGCTGCGGGCGCGCTCGGTCTCGTTCTTGCGGGACAACTCGAGGATGCGCGCATGCATGTCCAGGTAGGCCTTCCAGTCGGCCGCGAAGCTGTCGTAGAGCCGGCGCTCCTCGTCGCTGCTGATCAGCTTGACGTAGGCCTCGCGGTTCTTCTCGAACTCCGCCTTGACGGCCGCGAGCTCCTTCTCGGTGCGGGCCATCTCCGCTTCGTCCGTGTTCAGCACGTGCGCGTACTCGCCGACGCGGAAGTCCGAGGTGTTCGTGTTCATGGCGTTGACGAAACCGACACTCGGCAGCCAGTTCGTCGTGATGGCCTGGGTGGAGGCGCGCATCGCGCCCAGCTGCACCACGGCCAGGCCGCAGAGTCCGACCAGGCTGGCGACCAGCAGGGCCAGGGTCGCCGTCAGGCGGGTCGTGATCTTGAGGTTCTTGAGCATGGGTCTGGCCTCTCGTCTTCAGGCGCGGAAATGGATGCAGCCCCGTCCGGCGCGCGCAGACGTGACCGTCTTCATCGGACTGCTGCAGGGCTGTCGGACCGCGGGCGGGCGAACTTGAGCGGATTGATTGCGCGTTTGTTTATTTTGTTCATTTTTTCGCTTTATTGACGTCAGGCGATGGGACGCGCGCAGCGCCGGGATAATCCACGCCCGTGACCCGCCCGCCCCGCCGCACCCTGATCGTCCCCTTTGCCGCCCCGCTGTCCGAGGCCGGCCGCCAGGCCCTGCAGACGCTGGCGCTGCCGCGGCTGCAGCGCCTGCTGGCGCACTGGGCGCCCGGCGCGCCGCTGGGCCGCGACGAGTTCAGCCCGAACCCGCCGCACGAGCAGGCGCTGGCCCAGGCCCTGGGCTGGGCCGGCGACGCCGCGGCACTGCCCGACGCGCCGCTGCCCTTCGCCGCCGCCCAGGCCGCGGCGCTGGGGCTGGACGGCGCCGACCCGGCCGACCCCGCCGCGGCCGGGGCCGGCTGGGCCTGGCTGAGCCCGGTGCACCTGCACGTGGGCACCGAGCAGGTCAGCCTGACCGAGCCGGCCGCGCTGCGCCTGGACGACGCTGCCTCGCGCGAGTTGCTGGACATCGTGCGCCCACTGTTCGAGACCGAGGGCTTCACGCTGCACTGGGCCGAGCCCGGGCGCTGGCTGGCCCGGCACGCGCTGTTCGCCGAGCTGGCCACCGCCTCGCTGGACCGGGTGACCGGCCGCAACGTCGACCCCTGGCTGCCCGACCAGCGCGGCGCGCGGCTGATCCGCCGGCTGCAGAACGAGGTGCAGATGCTGCTGTACACCCACCCGGTGAACGACCGCCGAGAGGCCGCCGGCCTGCCCACGGTCAACTCCTTCTGGCTCAGCGGCAGCGGCCGGCTGCCGGCCGGCGCGGCCGCGGCCGGCGGCGATGCGGTGCAGGTCGACGACCGCCTGCGCGCCCCGGCGCTGGCCGAGGACTGGGCGGCCTGGTGCGAGGCCTGGCGCGCGCTGGATGCCGGGCCGATCGCCGACTGCGCAGCGGCGGACGCCGCGGGCCCGACCACCCTGGTGCTGTGCGGCGAGCGCCGCGCCCTGCCGCTGGCGCCGCAGCCGCGCGGGCTGTGGCAAAGCCTGGCCGCGCGCTGGCGTGCGCCGGCACCGCTGGCCCTGCTGGAGACGCTGTGAGCAGCCCGGCGCTGACCACCCGCGACGTGCCGCCGCGCGCCGCCTTCGCGCTGGAGCAGGCCGGCGTGCACCCGCTGCTGGCGCGGCTGTTCGCCGCCCGCGGCGTGCGCAGCGCCGACGAGCTGGACGACGGTCTGGGCCGGCTGCTGCCCCCGGCCTCGCTGCAGGGCGCGACGGCAGCCGCCACGCTGCTGGCCGACGCGATCGCCGCCGGCCGGCGCATCTGCGTCGTCGCCGACTACGACTGCGACGGCGCCACCGCCTGCGCCGTGGCGCTGCGCGGCCTGGCCATGCTGGGCGCGCGGCCCGGCACGCTGGGCTACGTGGTGCCCGACCGCGCGGTGCACGGCTACGGCCTGACGCCGGCCATCGTCGACCTGGCGCTGGATGGGCCGGCCGATCGCCGCCCCGAGCTGCTGGTCACCGTGGACAACGGCATCGCCAGCAGCGCCGGCGTGGCCCATGCCCAGGCGCGCGGGCTGCAGGTGCTGGTCACCGACCACCACCTGCCGGCGCTGGGCGCCGACGGCAGCGTCGAGCTGCCGCCGGCCGAGGTCATCGTCAACCCCAACCAGCCCGGCTGCGGCTTTGCCAGCAAGTCGCTGGCCGGCGTCGGCGTCATGTTCTACGTGCTGCTGGCGCTGCGGGCGGAGCAGCGCGTGCGCGGGCTGTACGACGCGGCCGACCCGTCCAAACCCCAACCCCGGCTGGACACGCTGCTGGACCTGGTGGCCTTGGGCACCGTGGCCGACGTGGTCAAGCTGGACGACAACAACCGCCGCCTGGTGGCGCAGGGCCTCAAGCGCGTGCGCGCCGGCCGCATGCAGCCGGGCGTGGCGGCGCTGTTCGCCGCCGCCGGGCGCAGCGCGGCGCGCGCCGCGGCCTTCGACTTCGGCTTCGCGCTGGGCCCGCGCATCAACGCCGCCGGCCGGCTGTCGGACATGACGCTGGGCATCGAATGCCTGCTGACCGACGACGCCGACCGCGCCGCCGCGCTGGCCCAGCAGCTCGACGCGATCAACCGCGAGCGCCGCGAGGTCGAGGCCGACATGCGCACCCAGGCCGAGGTGCTGCTCGACGAGCTGCTGGCCAGCCAGGTCGACCCCGGCGCGCCGCCGCCGGCGCTGGTGCTGTTCGACCCCGGCTTCCACGAGGGCGTGGTCGGCATCGTCGCCGGCCGGCTGAAGGACCGGCTGCACCGGCCGACCTTCGTGCTGGCGCGCGGCCAGGACGGGCTGCTCAAGGGCTCGGGCCGCTCGATCGCCGGCTTCCACCTGCGCGACGCGCTGGACCTGGTCAGCAAGCGCCACCCCGGCCTGCTGCTGAAGTTCGGCGGCCACGCGATGGCCGCCGGCTGCACCCTGGCCGAGGACCGCTGGCCGCAGTTTGCCGAGGCGCTGCGCGAGGTGGCGCTGGAATGGCTGCAGCCCGCGGCGCTGGACCGCTGCCTGCCCACCGACGGCCCGCTGCCGGTGGAGCACTTCACGCTGGCCACCGCGGCCACGCTGGACGCCCAGGTCTGGGGCCAGGGCTTCGAGGCGCCGGTGTTCTGCGACGAGGTCGAGGTGCTGCAGCAGCGCCTGGTCGGCGAGCGCCACCTGAAGCTGCGCGTGCGCCACGCCGGCCAGCTGCGCGACGCGATCTGGTTCGGCCACGCCGAGCCGCTGCCCACCCGCGTGCGCCTGGCCTACCGGCTGAACCTGGACGAGTACCAGGGCCAGCAGCGGCTGCAGATGGTCGTGGAGGGCGCGGGGTGAGCGCGCTGCCCGCTCACCCGGCCGGCCGCCGCGGGGCCTTGCGCCGCCTCGGCGCGTCCGGGCTGGGCATCGGTCTGGGGCTGGCCGGCGCCGGGGTGGCGGCGCCCTCGCGTGCCCAGGCCGGGCCGCCGGTGGACAGCGCGCCGCTGCGGGTGCAGCCGGTGGCCCAGGGCCTGGTCCATCCCTGGGGCCTGGCCTGCCTGCCGGACGGCCGCCTGCTGGTCAGCGAGCGCCCGGGCCGGCTGCGCCTGCTCACGCCCGAGGGCACCGCGGCCCGCGTCGGCCCGCCGCTGGCCGGGCTGCCGCCGGTGGCCGCCGTCGGCCAGGGCGGGCTGCTGGACGTGGCGCTGTCGCCCGGCTTCGCCGAGGACCGCTGGGTCTGCTGGAGCTATGCCGAGCCCGCCGCCGGCGGCGCCAATGCCACCGCGGTGGCCCGCGGCCGCCTGCTGGGGCCGGCCGGGGCCGAGCGCCTGGCCGAGGTGCAGGTCATCTTCCGCCAGCAGCCGGCGGTGGCCAGCCGCCTGCACTTCGGCAGCCGCCTGGCCTTCGGCCACGACGGCCGGCTGTTCGTCACCCTGGGCGACCGCTACGAGCGCGCCGACGACGCCCAGCGCCTGGACAACCTGCTGGGCAAGATCGTGCGTCTGGAGCCCGACGGCCGCGTGCCGGCCGACAACCCGCTGGTCGGCCGCAGCGACCTGCCGCCCGGCACCCGGCCAGAGATCTGGAGCTGGGGCCACCGCAACGTGCAGGGCGCCGCGGTGCACCCGCGCACCGGCACGCTGTGGGCCACCGAGCACGGCCCGCAGGGCGGCGACGAGCTCAACCGCATCCGCCGCGGCGGCAACCACGGCTGGCCGGTGATCACCCACGGCCGCCTGTACGTCACCGGCGCGCGCATCGGCGAGGGCAGCGAGCGCGCCGACGTGGTCGCGCCGCTGGCGACCTGGCTGCCGACCTCGATCGCGCCCAGCGGCCTGGCCTTTCTGACCAGCGACCGCTACCCGGGCTGGCAGGGCGACCTGTTCCTCGGCGCGCTGCGCGGCCAGGCCCTGCTGCGCCTGACGCTGGACGGCGGCCCCGACGCCGAGCGCGTGGTCGGCCAGCAGCGCCTGCTGTCCGAGGCCGGCGAGCGCATCCGCGACGTGCGCCAGGGCGCCGACGGCTGGCTCTACCTGCTGACCGACGCGGCCGAGGGCCGGCTGCTGAGGGTGCTGCGGTGAGCCGACCCGCCCTGCCCCGGCCGGCGCGCCGCGCGGCGTTGCGCCGCGGCGACTGTCGGGCCGGCTGTCGACACCTCCCGATTGACAGGGTGACGACAGCCGCGACGATCAAACTCGGTGCTGGCCGCCGCGGCCCGGGTGTCCCGCCCGGGCCCGTCGCCGGCCGCCCGAGGAGACCGCTTGACCGAGCACTTCAGTGTGCTGCTCGTCGACGACGACACCACCGTCATCGAGGGCCTGGGCCGGATGCTGGCCGAGGTCGGCCGCCTGCGCTTCGCGACCAACGGCCGCGACGCGCTGCGCCTGGCCCGCACGGACGCGCCCGACCTGGTGCTGCTGGACATCGAGCTGCCCGATCTGGACGGGCTGGAGGTCTGCCGCCAGATGAAGGCTGACCCCATGCTCGCCGAGGTGCCCGTGGTCTTCGTGACCAGCCACCACGACCCGGCCGAGGAACTGGCCGGGCTGTCGCTGGGCGCGGTGGACTTCATCCACAAGCCGGCCAGCGTGCCGCTGGTGCTGGCGCGGGTGCGCACCCACCTGCGCATGAAGCGCATGGCCGACGCGCTGCGCCGCGCCGCCGACACCGACGGCCTGACCGGCATCGCCAACCGCCGCCGCTTCGACGACGCGCTGGCCCACGAGTGGCTGCGCGCGCAGCGCAGCGGCGGCGCGCTGTCGCTGCTGCTGATCGACATCGACCACTTCAAGGCCTTCAACGACCGCTACGGCCACCCCGCCGGCGACCGCTGCCTGCGCGCCGTGGCGCAGGCGATGGCGCGGCCGCCGCAGCGCCCGGCCGACCTGCTGGCGCGCTGGGGCGGCGAGGAGTTCGCGCTGCTGCTGCCCGACACCCCGGCCGCCGGCGCCGTGGCGGTGGCGCAGCAGCTGCTGCAGGCGGTCGATGCGCTGCAGCTGCCGCATGCGGCCTCGCCGGTGGCGCCGCGTGTCACGGTGAGCATCGGCGCGGCCTGCGGCGGCGCGTCGCCGCAGGCCCTGCTCGACGGCGCCGACCGCGCGCTGTACCAGGCCAAGGCCGCGGGCCGCCACCGCGTCGTGCCGTGGCCGTCGCCGGGCGACGCGCCGCCGGCCCCCGCAGCGCAAGGCGATGGCTGAGGCCGCGGGTCTGCCCCTGGCGCGGCCCGCGCTGGCGGTGCTGCTGGCCGGGCTGCTGGTCACCGCGCTGGCCACCGGCCTGCAGGTGCAGCAGAACCGCGCCGCGGCGACCAGCCGCCTCGACGCGCTGGCCGAGCGCGCGGCCGACCGCCTGGTCGAGCGCATGCGCCACTACGAGCACGGCCTGCGCGGCACGCGCGGCCTGGTGATGGCGGTGGGCCCCGAGGCGATCGACCGCGAGACCTTCCGCCGCTACCAGGCGCGGCGCGACCTGGGCCGCGAGTTCCCCGGCGCGCTGGGCTTCGGCTACATCGTGCGGGTGCCGGCCGAGCGCCGCGCCGCCTTCGAGGCCCGCGCCGCGGCCGACGGCTGGCCCGGCTTCAGCGTGCGCCAGCTGGCGCCGCACGGCGGGCCGCTGTCGGTGATCCAGTACATCGAGCCGGTGGCGTCCAACCGCGACGCGGTGGGCCTGGACATCGCCTCCGAGGCCAGCCGCCGCCTGGCCGCCGAGCAGTCCGCGCGCAGCGGCGAGCCCACGCTGACCGCCCCGATCACCCTGGTGCAGGCCACCGGCCAGCCGCGGCGCGGCTTCCTGCTGCTGCTGCCGGTCTACCGCGACGGCACGCCGCGCGGCACCGCCGCCGAGCGCGAGGCCGCGCTGCTGGGCTGGTCCTACGCGCCGCTGGTCGTCGACGCGGTGCTGCAGGGCGTGGACCTGTACGCCGAATCGCTGGCGCTGGCGCTGCGCGACGCGCCCGGCGCACCGCCCTTCCACACCGCCGACGACTACCCGCAGGCCGCCGCCGGCGGCCTGACGCGCACGCTGCAGCGCACGCTGTACGGCCGCAGCTGGCAGATCGAGCTGCGCGCGCGGCCGCGCTTCATCGCCGAGCTGAACCTGGTCTCGCCGGCCACGGTGGCGCTGCTGGGCACGCTGGCCAGCGCGCTGCTGGCCGCGCTGCTGCAGCTGCGCGAGCAGGGCCGCCAGCGCGCCCACCAGGCCCGCGCGGCGCAGGCGCGGCTGCTGCGCATCGCCGAGAACTCCAGCGACGCCATCGTCAGCCAGACGCTGGACGGCGTGGTCACCGGCTGGAACCGCGCCGCCGAGCAGCTGTTCGGCTGGCCGGCGGCCGAGGCCATCGGCCGGCCGCTGGCCGAGCTGATCCTGCCCGAGGGCCAGCAGGACGAGTCCCTGCTGCAGCTGCGGCGCGTGGCCACCGGCGAGGCCCTGCCGCCGTTCGACACCGTGCGCCGCCGGCGCGACGGCACGCTGGTCGACGTCTCGGTGGCGGCCACGCCGATCACCGACGACGACGGCCAGGTCGTCGGCGTGGGCAAGACGCTGCGCGACATCGGGCCGCGGCGCGCGCTGGAGCGCCAGCTGCAGGCCTTCAACGCGCTGCTCGAGCACCAGGTCGACGAGCGCACCGCCCAGCTGGAGACCGCGCGCCACGACCTGCAGACCATCCTCGACGCGATGCCCTCGATGGTCGGCTACTGGGACCGGCTGCTGATCAACCGCTTCGCCAACAAGGCCTACCGGCGCTGGTTCGGCGCCGACCCCGGCGCGCTGCCCGGGCGCACGATGCGCGAGCTGCTGGGCGACGCGCTGTACGCGAAGAACCTGCCCTATGCCGAGGCCGCCCTGCGCGGCCAGGCCCAGACCTTCGAGCGCAGCATCGCCGGCCCCGACGGCAAGCTGCGCCACTCGCTGGCGCACTACCTGCCCGACATGGTCGACGGCGAGGTGCGCGGCTTCTACGCGCTGGTCCACGACGTCACCGAGCTGACCGAGAACCGGCTGCGCCTGGCCGCGCTGCTGGAGGAGCGCGCGCTGGCCCAGCAGCGGCTGGAGAACATCCTGCGCGGCACCAACGTCGGCACCTGGGAATGGAACGTCCAGACCGGCGAGACGCGCTTCAACGAGCGCTGGGCCGAGATCGCCGGCTGGCGCCTGGACGAGCTGGCGCCGACCTCGATCGACACCTGGACCAGCCTGACCCACCCGGACGACCTGAAGCTGTCGAAGCAGCAGCTGGAGCGGCACTTCGGCGGCGAGCTGCCGTACTACGAGTGCGAATGCCGCATGCGCCACCGCGACGGCCACTGGGTCTGGGTGCTGGACCGCGGCCGCGTCTTCACCTGGACCGCCGACGGCCGGCCCGAGTGGATGTACGGCACGCACCAGGACATCAGCCGCAGCAAGGACGACCTGCGCCGCCTGGCCGACAGCGAGGCCTTCCTGGAGCGCGCCGGCCGTGTCGCGCGCGTCGGCGGCTGGCAGCTGGACCTGGACACGCTGGCGCTGCACTGGACGCAGGAGACGCGCCGCATCCACGAGGTCACGGCCGACTACCAGCCCACGCTGGCCAGCGCGCTGAGCTTCTTCCCGCCGGCCGCGCGCGCGCGCATCCAGGCCGCCCTGCTGGCCGCGCGCGAAAGCGCCCAGCCCTGGGACATGGAGCTGCCGATGACCACCGCCCGCGGCCACGCGCGCTGGGTGCGCGCCGTCGGCGAGATCGAGTTCGACGCCGGCAGCACGCCGCCGCGGCCGCTGCGCCTGGTCGGCTCGCTGCAGGACATCACCGCGCAGCGCGAGGCCGACGAGGCGCTGCGCCGGCTGCGCGCGGCCGAGGCCGCCAATGCCGCCAAGAGCCTGTTCCTGGCCAACCTGAGCCACGAGATCCGCACACCGCTGAACGCCGTCGTCAGCCTGTCGCACCTGCTGGCGCGCACGCCGCTGGACAGCGAGCAGCGCCGCACGCTGGGCCAGCTGCAGCGCGCCGGCAACGTGCTGCTGGGCGTGATCAACGACGTGCTGGACCTGTCGAAGATCGAGGCCGGCGAGATGGTGCTGGAGGACGCCCCGTTCGACCTGCCGGCGCTGCTGGGCGAGCTGCGCGAGATGCTGCAGCCGCAGGCCCAGGCTAAGGGCCTGGTGCTGACGCTGGAGCGCGACCCCGACGTGCCCGCCGCGCTGCGCGGCGACGCCCACCGCGTGCGCCAGGTGCTGACCAACCTGCTGGGCAACGCGCTGAAGTTCACCGAGCACGGCGAGGTCGCGCTGCGCCTGTCCTGCGCGGCCGGCGACGACCGGCAGGTCACGCTGCGCTGCACCGTGCGCGACACCGGCATCGGCATCGCGCCCGAGGTGCTGCCGCGGCTGTTCCGCCCCTTCACCCAGGCCGACGCGTCGACCACGCGGCGCTTCGGCGGCACCGGGCTGGGCCTGTCCATCGTGCGCCACCTGGTCGAGCTGATGGGCGGCGAGGTCGGCGTCGACAGCCGCCCCGGCGAGGGCAGCCGCTTCCATGTCACCCTGCCGCTGCGCCGCGCCGGCGCCGCGGACGCGCCCGCGCCGGCCGGCACCGACGCGCCGCTGGACCCGGCGCTGCGCTGGCTGCCGGGCGTGCGGGTGATGGTCGTCGACGACAGCGACGTCAACCGCGAGGTCGCCCAGCGCATCCTGGCGCACGAGGGCGCCCACGTCATCGGCTGCGCCGACGGCCGCGAGGCGCTGGAGCGGCTGCAGCAGGCGCCGACCGACGTCGACCTGGTGCTGATGGACCTGCAGATGCCGGTGATGGACGGCTGCGAGGCCACCCGCCGCCTGCGCGCGGACCCGGCGCTGGCCCGCCTGCCGGTGGTCGCGCTGACCGCCGGCGTGCTGGTCACCGAGCGCGAGCGCGCCACCGCCGCCGGCATGGACGACTTCGTCGGCAAGCCGCTGGCCCCGGCGGCGCTGGTGCGCGTGGTGCGGCGCCACGCCGAGCGCGCCCGCGGCGAGCCGCTGCCGGCGCTGCCGCGCGAAGGTCCGGCTGCCGCACCGGCGCCGGCGCGTGCCGCCGCCGACCGGGCGGCCGCACCAGCGGCCGCACCAGCTGCCGCACCAGCTGCCGCACCAGCTGCCGCACCGGCCGACGCGCCCGCGGCGCCGCCCGCCACGGCGCCGGCCGGCCTGGCCGGTGCGGCCGGCGTGCCGCCCGTTCCGCCGCCGGCCCTGCCATCCGCCCTGACACCCGCCCTGCCGCCGGACTGGCCGGCGCTGGACGGCGTCGACGCGGCCGGCGCGGCCGAGCGCCTGGGCGGCGACGCGGCGCTGTTCGCCCGCCTGATGGACCGGCTGCTGCGCGAGAACGCCGGCCTGCTGGCGGCCACGCCGGCCGAGCAGCTGCACGAGCCGGCGCGGCGCCAGGCCCTGGTCGGCAGCCTGCACCGGCTGCGCGGCGGCGCCGGCATGCTGGGCGCGCGCCGGCTGCAGCAGGCGGCGCTGGTCGCCGAGACCACGCTGCTGGCCGAGCCGCCGGGCGCGGTCGATGCCGCGCCGACGCCGGGCGACGCGGCGCCGGAGGGCGCGCTGCCATCGCTGGCCGCGGTGCGCGAGGCGCTGCGCCAGCTGGCCGACCAGGCCGACCGCCTGCGCCCCTGGCTGCCCGCCGCGCAGCCGGCCGAGCCACCGGCACCGGCGCCGGCGCCACCGGCCGCCGCGCTGGCCGAGCTGCGCGCGCTGCTGCTGCAGCAGGACCTGGCGGCGCGCGCCCGCTTCGAGCAGCTGTCGCCCGGCCTGCGCAGCCGGCTGGGCGAGCAGGACCATGCCGCGCTGGCCAGCGCGCTGGCCGACCTGGACTTCGCCCGCGCCGCGGCGCTGCTGCCGGCCGACTGAGCGCCTGGCCGGCGCGCGCGGCCCGGCGCGCGCGGCCCGGCGCGGCCGGCTCAGAGGCTGAGAGGATGTCGATCGTGGCCGAGCGGCGCGCCCCAAGCCGGTCGATCGAGGCGCAAAGCACCGCCATGGCCCGGGCCATGGCGAGCATCCGCAACGACGAGCGGGCGGCTTGGGGTGTGACGAGCGGGCATGAGCGAAAGACGCTCAGCGCTCTCAGCGCCCCTCGAAGCGCGGCGCGCGCTTTTCCATGAAGGCGCGCATGCCCTCGGCCATATCCTGGCTGCGGAACAGCGGCAGCAGCTGCAGGTAGACGTGGTGCACGTGGTCGGGGAAGGTCTCGTTCATGCCCATGCGCATCATGCGCTTGGACGCCTGCACCGCCAGCGGCGCGTTGTCGGCGATCTCGCGGGCCAGCGCGCGGGCGCGGTCGGCCAGCTCGGCGTCGGGCACCACGGCATTGGCCAGGCCCCAGTCCAGGCACTCGCGCGCCGACAGCGTGCGGCCGGTGAAGATCAGCTCGGCCGCCTTGGCCCAGCCCAGCATGCGCGGCAGGAACCAGGTGCCGCCCGACTCGGGCACCACGCCGCGCTTGACGAAGGCCGCGGCCAGCTTGGCCGACTCGGCCATGATGCGGATGTCGCAACCCAGCGCGGTGTCCATGCCGTAGCCGGCGGCGCCGCCGTTGACGGCGCAGATGGTCGGCTTGTCCATCGCCTGCAGCACGGTGGGCGGGGTGTTGCGCAGGTCCAGCGTGGTCGACAGCGTGTTGCCGCCGATGCCGCCGGCGCCGGGGCTGCTCAGGTCCAGCCCAGCGCAGAAGGCGCGGCCGCTGCCGGTCAGGATCACGCAGCGCACGGCCGGGTCCTCGTTGGCCTCGGTCAGCCGCGCGGTCAGCGCGTTGAGCATCGCGCGCGAGATGGTGTTCATGCGCTGCGGCGCGTTCAGCGTGATCGTGGCGATGTGCTCGCGCACCTCGTACAGCACTTCGTCGCTGGTCTCGTCCTGGGCCATCGGGCTCTCCTCGGGGTGGATGGGGTCGCCGCGCACTGTGGCCGGCCGCCCGGCGCCGCGCTGTCCGCCGGGCGACTCGGCGCCCCGCACCGGCGCGGTGTGGTGCGGTGCGCTGCGCGTCAGTCGACGCGGCCGCCGGGCACGGCCAGCTCGGCCGCGCCCGAGGCCACCACCGCGGCGGCCAGGCGCAGCGCCTGCACCTGCGCGTCCAGCGCCAGCGGCCGCGCCTGCGGGTGGCGCGCCGCCTGCGCGGGCAGCGGCGGCAGGTGGATGAAGCCGCCGCGCACGCCGGGCCGCGCGGCCAGCGCGGCCATCAGCCCGTAGAAGACCTGGTTGCAGACGAAGCTGCCGGCCGAGAGCGACAGCTCGGCCGGCAGCCCCGCGGCCTGCAGCCGCGCGACGATGGCCTTGGCCGGCAGGCCGGTGAACAGCGCCGGCGCGCCGCCGGCCAGCACCGGCACGTCCACCGGCTGGGCGCCGGCGTTGTCCGGGATGCGCGCATCGACCAGGTTGACCGCGACGCGCTCGACCGACACCGCCGAGCGGCTGCCGGCCAGGCCCAGCGCGATCACCGCGGCCGGCTGCCAGCGGTCCAGCGCGGCGTGCAGTGCCGGCAGCGCGGTGGCGAAGGCGCAGGGCAGCCGCGCCGCGCACAGCCGCCAGCCGGCCACCTGCCGGCCGTGCAGCGCGCGCGCCACCTCCCACGACGGATTGACCGCCTCGCCGTCGAAGGGCTCGAAGCCGGTCAGCAGCAGGACCGGCCGGCTCACATGCGTTCCTGCGCGACCACCGGCAGCTTGTGCTCGTAGGGCGGCAGCAGGTCGCGGCCGCTGGCGCCGTCGACGAAGCGCAGGCGCAGCTGGTAGGCGCCGTTGGGCAGCTCCAGCGTGGCCTGGGTGGCGCCGTTGCGCAGGTTGTGCGTCTGCACCACGCGGGCGCCGGCCAGCACGTCGAGCACGAAGTGGCCGCTGCGCTCGGCGCTCTGCCCGGCGGCGCACACGCCGAAGCCCTCGACGCCGAAGTGCAGCACCAGCGGGCTGGTCACCGGCTCGCCGTCGCGCAGGTTGGCCAGGCCCAGCCACTCGCCGGGCGGGCGCGGGCGCGACGCCTCGTCCTGGTACCAGGCGGCGCAGCTGCTGTCGAAGCGCTGCGGGTCGATGCGCGGCGCCTCGGCGGTGCGCGCGCCGGCCACCTCGATGCGGATCTCCGGGCTGTAGACGAAGTGCGGCACGTGGTCGTGGTCGGCGAACAGCAGGCGCAGCGTGTGGCGGCCGGGCGGCAGGTCCAGCATCGCGAAGGTCTGGCCCTTGCCGAAGTGGCGGTGGGTGTCGCTGAACGGGATCTTGGCGGCGACGTTGGACGGCAGCGGCGTGTCGATCAGCACATGGTGGTGGCCGGTGCCGGGCAGCGGCTTGCCGGCCGGCACCACGCCCAGGCCGCGCACCGCGAAGGCCACCAGCAGCGGCGAGCGCACGGTGTAGCCGTCGCGCAGGTTGGAGAACTCGACGCTGCGCGGGTCCTTGCCCGGCCGCGTGCGTTCGCGGGTGTAGCGCTGCCAGCAGCTGCGCTCGAGCTCGCCGGCGGGCAGCGGCAGCGCCTGGGCCGCGCCCGTCCCGGCGGCCAGGGCCAGCAGCGCCAGCGCGCGCGCGGCCCGCGCGCCGACGCCGGGCCGGCCCGGGCACGGCGCCGCCCGCCCGCCCGGCGCCGCTGCGCCCCGCCACCCGCCGATGCCGATTCCGCCGCCGCCCATCGCGCCCCGCCCCCAAGACCTCGACAGCCCCGAGCATACGCGGCCCGGCGGGCCGCGACCGGGCGGCGCACGGCCCGGCGGGCGCGAGCGGCCGGAACTGGCGCCGGCTTGCGCGTCAATTCGCGCGATGGCCCGCGCCGCGCCCGCCTAGCATCGAGACGCCACCCGAAGCCTGTAGGGGGCTCCCCCGCACTGCGCCCAGCCAGGAACCCGCGATGTCCGACATGTCCCTGCCGCCGCTGACACCCGTCGGCCCGGTGCCGCCGCGTCCCGAGACGACGGCGCCGCCGGGCGCTGCGGCCGTGTCCTGCATCTGGCCGACGGCGCCGGCCCTGGGCTACCCGCCGCCGCAGGCCCTGGCCGACGGCGAGCCCTGCGAGATCGAGGGCCCCAACGGCAAGGTCAGCAGCGCGCGGCTGCACGGCTTCGACCCCGACTCGGGCCTGGTGCGGCTGAACGTGCCGCCGTCGCGCACGGTGCTGACGCTGAAGCTGACGCAGTTCCGCCGCCTGACCCTGCTGCGCCCGCTGGCGCCGGCGGCCGAGGGCACGAACAGCGGCTTCGACGCCTCGATGACGCTGCTGCCGCAGCAGGTGCTGACCAGCTGCCGCCTGGTGTTCAAGGACGGCAGCCGCATCGTGCTGGAAAGCCTGGGGCCGATCGAGACGCCCCAGGGCCTGTTCACCTTCGTGCTGCTCGACGACAGCGGCCGCGTGCAGCGCAGCTTCTACCCGCGCGCGATGCTGCGCAGCGCCGAGATCGGCTTCACCGCCGAGGACACGGTGCCGATGCCGCTGGACGGCCTGCCCGCGGCCGGCGCCGGCGCCGAGCCGCCGCGCAGCCGCACGCTGGGCGAGCTGCTGCAGGCGCATCAGATCACCAGCCCCGACCAGCTGCTGCAGGCCATCGAGCTGCAGGCGCGCATGCCGATGGTGCGCATCGGCGAGGCGCTGCTGGCGCTGGGCTTCATCACCGACACCCAGCTGGCCGACGCGCTGCAGGCCCAGACGGCGGACCGCAGCCTGCCGCTGGGCGAGCTGCTGGTGCGCCGCGGCGACGTCAGCCGCGCCGACCTGCAGACCGCGCTGGCGCGCAAGATGGGCTACCCCATCGTCGACGTCGCCGAGTTCCCGGTCGAGCCCGAGGCCGCGCTGCGCCTGCCGCTGCCGGTGGCGCGCCGGCTGACCGCGCTGCCGCTGATCCTGCGCAGCGGCCGCCTGGTGGTGGCGCTGGAGGACCCCTCGGCGCGCAAGGCCATCGACGAGATCGAGTTCAGCGCCCAGTGCAAGGTGCTGCCGGTGCTGGCCCGCTCCGGCACGCTGGCCGGCGCGATCGAGCGCGTCTACCTGCGCCTGGGCAAGGACGACATCGAGCCCTCGCCCGACCTGGCCGCCGCCTTCGGCCTCGGCGACGGCGACGACAACGCCAGCAAGCTGCTGGCCAGCCTGGAGCAGCAGCAGGCGCCCGACACGCACGACGAAGAGCAGCAGATCGAGCAGAGCGACAACTCGCTGGTCCGGCTGATCAACACGATGATCCTGGAGGCCAAGCAGCAGGGCGTCTCGGACATCCACGTCGAATGCCAGCCCGGCACCGAGAAGGTCAAGGTGCGCTTCCGCAAGGACGGCGTGCTGCGGCCCTACATCGAGCTGCCGCACACCTACCGCCAGGCCCTGGTCGCGCGCATCAAGATCATGTGCGACCTGGACATCTCCGAGCGCCGCAAGCCGCAGGACGGCAAGATCGCCTTCGGCCGCTGGGTGCAGGGCCAGCGCCTGGAGCTGCGCGTGGCCACCATCCCGACCAACAACGGCCTGGAGGACGTGGTGATGCGCCTGCTGGCCTCGGCGCGCACGCTGCCGCTGTCCGAGATGGGCATGGCCGCGGACACGCTGGCGCAGCTGAAGACGGCGATCGAGCGGCCCTACGGCATGGTGCTGTGCGTCGGCCCCACCGGCAGCGGCAAGACGACCACGCTGCACGCCGCGCTGGCCCACATCAACACGCCCGAGCGCAAGATCTGGACCGCCGAGGACCCGGTGGAGATCACCCAGCACGGGCTGCGCCAGGTCCAGGTCAACCCGAAGATCGACTGGACCTTCGCCAAGGCGCTGCGCGCCTTCCTGCGCGCCGACCCCGACGTGGTGATGATCGGCGAGATCCGCGACCACGAGACCGCGCAGATGGCCGTCGAGGCCAGCCTGACCGGCCACCTGGTGCTGAGCACGCTGCACACCAACAGCGCGCCGGAGACCGTGGTGCGCCTGCTCGACATGGGCATGGACCCGTTCAGCTTCTCGGACAGCCTGCTGGCCGTGCTGGCGCAGCGCCTGGTGCGGCGCTGGTGCCGGCACTGCGTCACCAGGCGCCCGGCCAGCGACGAGGAGACCGAGGTGCTGCTGGAGGCCTACCTGCAGGCCTTCCCCGACCCGGCGCGGCGCCCGGCGCGCGAGGCGCTGCTGGCCGACTGGCGGCAGCGCCACGGCGTCGACGGCGCGCTGCAGCAGGCGCACGCGCCCGGCTGCCCGCGCTGCGACCACCATGGCTATGCCGGCCGCGTCGGCCTGCACGAGCTGCTGGTGGTCAGCCGCGAGACGCGCCGCCTGATCCAGACCAGCGCGCCGGCCGCGCAGCTGCAGCAGCAGGCGATGGACGAGGGCATGCGCACGCTGCGCCAGGACGGCATCCTGAAGGTGCTGGCCGGCCTGACCTCGATCGAGGAAGTGCGCGCCACCTCCAACAGCTGAGCCGCCGCGCGCGGCCGGGCCGCGGGGGCCCGGTGGTGCTCAGGGCTTGCGCCAGACCACCTTGGCCGCGGCGAACAGCCGCGCCAGCTCGCCCTGCTCGGCCAGCTGGTTCATCGCCGCCTGCAGCGCCTGGGCCAGGTCGTCGGCCTCCTTCTTCACCGCCAGGCCGACGGCCCAGCCGTCGCGCATGCGCGGCAGCGGCAGCGGCTCGATGGCGAAGCGCGCGTCGCCGGCCAGCACCGACTCCAGCTCCGAGGCGTGGCCGGCGGCGGCCGCCACCTCGCCGCGGCGCAGCGCCTCGGCCGCCTCGGTGCCGTCCTTCAGCTTGGTGAGCAGCTGCTCGCGGTAGCGGCCGCTCTCGGCGCCGATCAGCAGCCAGCCGGCCAGGCTCTGGCCCGGCACGGCGATCCGCTGCCCGGCCAGGTCGTCCAGCGATTCCAGCTTCGGCGCCCGCGCCAGGTCGCGGGCGATCATCACCCGCTCGCGGTAGTAGGGCGCGAAGATGCTCACCCGCGGGTTGGCCACCATCAGCGGCCGGTCCACCGGCACGTGCAGCAGCACGTCGGCCGGGCCGAAGCCCAGGTAGTGCCCGCGCCAGACCATGCTGCGCAGGTCGTCGTTCATGTCCTCGCCGGCGTTGAAGGCCAGCAGGTTCAGGCGCAGGCCCAGCGCCTGCGCCAGCGCGCCGGCCAGCGCCACGTCGATGCCCCGGCCACCGCGGTTGAACGGCGGCATGTCGTTGTAGACGCCGACGACCAGCGAGCCGCGCTCGCGGATGCGCTGCAGCGCCGGCTTGTCCTGCGCGTGCGCGGCCGGCAGCAGCGCGGCGGCGGCCAGCGCGGCGCCGCCGGCCAGCCAGTGGCGGCGGCGGGTCACAGCGGCTTCTCGCGCCGGGTCTCGAGGTAGGCCTTGATGGCCCACACCGCCTCCTGGTTCAGGATGCCGTCGAAGGGCGGCATGTAGACCGCGCCGTTGCGCACCTTGCCCTTGCGCACGCTGCTGGCGTAGTAGTCGTCCACGTCCTTGACGCAGGCGTCCTTCTTCTTGGCGTCCCGCAGCGAGACGCACTCGTTGTCCAGCTTGCGCAGGTCGGGAGCGATGCCGCCGGAGATCGCCTCCAGGCCGTGGCAGCGCGCGCAGTTCTGGTTGTAGGCCGAGGTGCCGACCTTGATCGCCTTGTCGTTCTTGCGGTAGGGGTTCTCGGCGCGCCACTGCTCGCCCAGCGGCGGCAGGTCCTTGGTGTCGACGGCCTGCGGCGTGACGTCGCCGTGCGCGAAGGCGCCGGCGCCCGACAGGGCCAGCAGGGCCAGCAGGGTGGCCGCGCGGCTGCGGCGGGTCGAGGGCTTGCTGCGGTGGAACATGTGCTTGTCTCCGTCCATTGATGAAACACGATCGGCGCCGGCGTCTGCAATCGCCATGCCACCGACCGATGCGCCGGCCTTGCCCGTCCCCGCCCCCGGGCCACCCCCGGGCCCGCTGCTGCGAAAGGGGGCGGCGCGCTACCATGGGCAGCTCCGCGCCGACGGGATTGTGCGGAAATGGCACAGACCCGGCCGGCCCGGGACTTGCGAACGTGTCCGCCCGGCGCATCCCTGCGATGATGCCGAAACACAGGGCGCCGCGAGCGCCCGTCCGAGGAGACAGGCCGCCCGCGGGCGGCACCAGGAGGTGACAGCATGCGTGGGCCGTTCCATCCGGCATTCGGCGTCGGCGGCGTGGGCGCGCGCCGCGGCGCGGACGACGCCGGCCGACCCATCGCGGCCAGCCTGAAGCTGGGCCCCGAGCACGTCGACACCATCGAGCAGAGCCACGAGCGCTGCGCCGCGCTGGGCGTCTCGCGCATCGAGCGGCCCGACCACAGCCCGCTGGGCCGCAGCGACCTGACCATCGTGCGCGAGCGCAACCTGCGCCTGCACGACCACGCCGCGCCGGTGATGGAGATGCTCTACGAGCAGATCGTCAACACCGAGAGCATGGTCGTGCTGACCGACGCCACCGGCACCATCATCCACTCGATCGGCGACGACGACTTCCTGGCCCGCGCCAGCAAGGTGGCGCTGCAGCCGGGCGTGAACTGGTCGGAGCAGACCAAGGGCACCAACGCCATCGGCACCGCGCTGATCGAGGAGACGCCCACGCTGGTCCATGCCGACGAGCACTACCTGCACGCCAACCACTTCCTGACCTGCTCGGCCGCGCCCATCCTCGACCCGCGCGGCAACATCCTCGGCGTGCTCGACGTCACCGGCGACCACCGCAGCTTCCACCAGCACACGATGGCGCTGGTGAAGATGTCGGCGCGGATGATCGAGAACCACTGGCTCAGCGACGACTACCGCAACGTGATGCGGCTGCACTTCCACAGCCGCGTCGAGTTCATCGGCACGCTGATGGAGGGCATCCTGGCGGTCAGCCCCGACGGCAAGATCGTCGGCGCCAACCGCGGCGCACTGGAGCAGCTGGGCCTGTCCGGCGCCGCGCTGCGCATGCACAGCCTGACCACGCTGTTCGGCACCACCGTCGGCGCGCTGGTCGACCGCTTCCGCAGCCCGCTGGCCACGCCGATGCCGGTGCAGCAGGGCGGCGGCCGCCAGTTCCACCTGCAGGCGCGCTTCAACTGGCCGGTGTGGACCAGCCTGGCCGAGCTCGGCGCCGCGGCACCCGCGGCCGCCGCGGTGGCCGCCCCCGCGGCGTCCGCCCCGGCCGGCACCGACGCGCCGGCGCCGGCCCGCGCGGCCGCGGCCAGCGCCGGCGGCCTGGCCCAGCTGCGCACCGGCGACGCCCAGGTCGCCAGCGTGGTCGACAAAATCCGCCGCGTGCTCGACCGCGACATCCCGATGCTGATCCTCGGCGAGACCGGCACCGGCAAGGAACTGCTGGCCCGCGCCATCCACATGGACTCGGCGCGCGCCAAGCAGCCCTTCGTCGCGGTGAACTGCGCGTCCATCCCCGAGACGCTGATCGAGGCCGAGCTGTTCGGCTACGAGGACGGCGCCTTCACCGGCGCGCGGCGCAAGGGCCAGGTCGGCAAGATCGTGCAGGCCAACGGCGGCACGCTGTTCCTCGACGAGATCGGCGACATGCCGATCGCGCTGCAGGCCCACCTGCTGCGCGTGCTGCAGGAGCGCCAGGTCACGCCGCTGGGCAGCACCAAGAGCGTGGCGGTGGACGTGGCCATCATCTGCGCCACCCACCGCAACCTGCGCGAGATGATCACCGGCGGCGGCTTCCGCGAGGACCTGTTCTACCGCCTCAACGGCCTGGCCGTGCGCCTGCCGCCGCTGCGCGAGCGCAGCGACCTGCTGGCCCTGGTGCGGCGCATCCTCGACCAGCTGACCCAGCAGTCGACCGCACCCGCCGGCCGGGGCGTCGCGCCGCGGCTGGACGCCGAGGTGCTGCAGCTGTTCCAGCACTACCCCTGGCCGGGCAACGTGCGCCAGCTGTTCAACGTGCTGCGCACCGCCGCCGTGATGGCCGCCGGCGAGCCGGTGATCACCGTCGAGCACCTGTCGGACGACTTCCTCGAGGAGGCGCGCGCCGCCCAGGCGGCCGGCCGGCCCGCCGCCGCGCCGGCCGAGGCGCCCGCGGCAGCGGCAGCGGCACCGCCGCTGCCGGCCCCGGCGGCAACCGCCGCCGACCCGCAGGCCGGCGCCGGCCCCGCCCAGGCCCTGCCCGGCAACCTGCCGGCCGGCGCGGCGCCCGCCGCCACGCCGGCGCCGGCCAGCGGCCTGGCCTGGGCCGCGGTGCCGCCGGTGGCACCGCGCTCGCTGGAGGAGATGGAGCTCGACGCCATCCGCCGCGCCGTCGACGAGGCCGGCGGCAACATCTCGGTGGCCTCCAAGCGCCTGGGCATCAGCCGCAACACCATCTACCGCAAGCTGCGCTGGAACAACAAGTCCGCCTGAGCGGGCGCCCCCGGCAGGAGCAGCACCCGCGGTTCGACCTGGCGCCAGGCGCGCTGCCAGTTCAGCGCGTGCCAGGGGTGGGCCGCCCAGGCCGGCGGCAGGCCGGGCCAGGCCGGCGCCGGCGCGGTCTCGTCGTCACCGCGGGCGACCGCGGCCTCGGCGGCGGCCAGCAGCGCCTGGCCGTAGGCGGCCTGGCGCGCCGCACCGTCGGCCGCCAGCGGCGGGCCCTGGTCGCCGACGAAGCGCACCTGCGGGCCGTCGGCCGCCGCCAGCGCGGCCAGCTGCGCGGCCGCGCGCTGCAGCTGCGCCAGGTCGGCGTCGCGCCCGTCGGCCGGGCCGTGGCCGTCCAGCAGGCCGGGCGCCAGCCACAGCGCCCCACCCGTGCCGTCCGCGGCCGGCGGCAGCCGCCAGACGGTGAGCCAGCGGCCATCGGCGCGCGCCAGCCGCCACCAGCCGAAGGGCCCCAGCCGCCCGGCGTCACCGTCCAGGCGCCGGCTCGGCAGGTGCACCGGGTCGGCACCCAGGTCGGACGCCGCGGCGCCCAGGCGCTGGCGCAGGCGCTGCACGCAGCCGCCGCACTGCACGGCCATCGCCTCGGCCACCGACGCATGGGCCCAGTGCCGCACCGCCGCGTCGCCGCCGCCCGCGGCGACCAGCGCCGCCGCGCCCAGCACCAGCTCGGGCCGCGCCCAGGGGCTGACCACGTCGGTCACCGGCCCGCCCAGGTGCCGCCGGGCCTGGCAGTCCAGCGCGCGGCCGAAGGCCGGCGACGGCCCGCTGCCCAGCGCCCACAGCCGCGCCCCGTCGCGCACCAGCACCAGGTTGAGCACCTGGCCGCGGTTGGCGGCATCGGGGTCGCCGGGCCGTGCCGGCACCAGCCAGGCGCCCGCGCCCAGCGGCTGCAGCGTCAGCGGCGGCCCCGGGCAGGGCGGCGCGGCCGCCGACGCCGCGGCCAGCGGCAGCCATGCCCACAGCAGCCCCGCCAGCACCGGCACCGGCGCCCGGCGCCCGCGGCGACACAGGCGGCGCACGCCCCCGTGTTTTCCCTGTACCACCGTGGAACACCCCCAGGTGACGTCCGGCCACGGACTGTCACGGCCTGCAGCGCGGCCGCCCGATCGACCACCGGCATGTGTCTTGCTCGAAGCTGACACCAGACGTCTGGCCAGACCGTACAGGCCGGCGCAGGTTCGATGGGAGGACGACCACACATGCGCGATCTTGCCCCAGTCGCCGGGGGGCACCGGTGAAGATCCTGATCCTGCGCGGCGGCGCCGAGCCGCGCGCGCGCCGCAACGGCAACCCGACGGCCACCGCCAGCACCCGCGAGCGCGGCGTGATGGCCATCGGCAACGGCAACGGCCAATGGGTGCTGGTGAACATGTCGCCGGCGGTGGCCCACCAGCTCGACAGCGACCTGCGCCTGGACCGGCATCCCGGCCTGGCCGACGCCGACCTGCGCGCGGTGGTGCTCACCGACGCCCAGGTCGACCATGTCGGCGGCCTGCTCAGCCTGCGCGGCGGCGCGCCGATCGACCTCTACGCCACGCCGGCGGTGTTCGAGCAGCTGACCACCGCGCTGCCGGTGCTGCCGGTGCTGCAGCACTACTGCGGCGTGCACTGGCGCGTGGTGCCGGTGGCCGGCGACCGGCCGGTGGCCGCCTTCCGCGTCGAGGGCCTGCCGACGCTGGAGTTCACCGCGGTGGCCACCGAGGCCGCGCTGCCGCCGCACCTGGCCCAGGGCCAGGTGCCGCAGGTCGGCGACCGCATCGCGCTGGCGGTGCGCGACCTGGCCACCGGCCAGCGCGTGTTCTGCGCCCCCGGGCTGTCGCAGATCGGCCCGACCGAGTTCGAGTGGATGCGCGAGGCCGACTGCCTGCTGCTGGACCCGCAGCCCGCGCCGGCGCCCGCCCTGCCCGCAGCCGATGCGCCCGCGGTGCCGGGCCAGGCGCGGTCCTGGCTGGCGCTGCTGCGCGGCCTGCCGGCGCGGCACAAGGTGGTGTTCGCCGAAGCCGGCGCCGCGGCCGGGCCGGCCGCGGCCGACGAGGCCTGGGCCGAGCAGGGCCTGCTGCTGGCCTACGACGGGCTCGAGATCGAGCTCTGAGCGGCCGCGCAGCCGCCGGCCCGCGGCGCTGCCGGGGTGTGCGGCCGGGGGACAGCGCGGCCGGGCGCGGCGCGCCGTCCCCGGGCAATCCACGACTGGGCGGGCGCCGACGCAGCGGCTACAAACGCCGCTGCATGCCGTCCCCGTCCCCCGCCCCCGTCCCCCGCCTCGAGATCGACCAGCTGGTCAAGCGCTACGGTGCGCGCACCGCGCTCGACCAGCTGGGCTTCGCGCTGCCGCCGGGCTGCTTCGCCGCGCTGCTGGGGCCCAACGGCGCCGGCAAGTCCACGCTGTTCCAGGTGCTCACCGGCCTGTTCGCCGCCGACGCCGGCGAGGTGCGCGTCGACGGCCTGTCCCTGCGCCACCAGGCGGTGGCCGCGCTGCGCCACATCGGCGTGGTCTTCCAGCAGATGTCGCTGGACCTGGACCTGACGGTGGCGCGCAACCTGCAGTTCCACGCCGACCTGCACGGCCTGCCGCGCGCCGAGGCCGCCCGGCGCATCGCCGAGGGCTGCGCCGCCGCCGGCCTGGGCGCCGACCTGGGCCGCCCGGTGCGCGAGCTGTCCGGCGGCAACCGGCGCAAGGTCGAGCTGGTGCGTGCGCTGCTGCACCGGCCCGGTCTGGTGCTGATGGACGAGCCCACCGTCGGCCTGGACCCGAAGAGCCGGCGCGAGCTGCGCGAGGCCATCCACGCCGACGTGCGCGCGCGCGGCAGCAGCGTGCTGTGGGCCACCCACCTGGTCGAGGAGGCCGAGGCCGCCGACCGGGTGCTGGTGCTGCACCGCGGCCGCCTGCTGGCCGACGGCGCCCCCGCCGCGGTGGCCCAGGCGCTGGGCGGCGGCAGCCTGGAAGAGGCCTTCATCCGCGCCACCGGCTGAGCCACCGCATCCCCACCCCTTCTGCCCCGATCCGACCATGCGACCCCTGACCCCGGCCCTGCCCGGCCTCGCCCTGCTGTTGAGCACCGCGCTCGCCCTGCCGCCGGCGGCGGCCCAGGGCGTGGCCTTCGTCTCCAGCGAGAAGGACCACGCGCTGACCGTGCTCGACCTGAAGACCCAGGCCGTCACCGGCACCGTGGCCACCTGCAAGCGGCCGCGCCACCTGAAGGTCTCGCGCGACGGCAAGACGCTGCTGGTGGCCTGCGGCGACTCGGCCCAGGCCGACCTGATCGACCTGGCCTCGCGCAAGTCGCAGCGCCTGGTCGCGCTGGGCCCCGACCCGGAGATCTTCGACCTCTCGCCCGACGGCAAGACCCTGTACGTCTCCAACGAGGAGGACGCCGAGGTCGGCATCATCGACCTGGCCAGCGGCCAGCGCCGCGGCGCGGTCAAGGTCGGCGAGGAGCCCGAGGGCGTGCTGGCGGCACCCGACGGCAAGACGCTGTACGTCACCTCCGAGGTGGCCAGCCTGGTGCACGTGGTCGACCTGGCCAGCGCCAAGGTGACCAAGAACCTGAAGGTCGGCAAGCGCCCGCGCCGCTTCGCGCTGACCCCCGACGGCAGCCAGCTGTGGGTGACCAACGAGCTCGATGCCAGCGTCAGCGTGATCGACACGCGGACCCAGGCGGTGGTCGAGACCGTGAAGTTCGCGGTCAAGGGTGCGCGCGCGGCCGACATCACGCCGGTGGGCATCGTGATGTCGGGCGACGGCCGCCGCGCCTTCGTCGCGCTGGGCAAGGCCAACCATGTCGCCTTCGTCGACGTGGCCAGCCGCAAGACCACCGACCTGGTGCTGGTCGGCAAGCGCGCCTGGGGCCTGGCGCTGGACCAGGCCGGCAAGACGCTGTACGTGGTCAACGGCCTGTCCGACGACCTCAGCATCGTCGACGTCGCCGCTGCCAAGGCGGTCAAGACGGTCAAGGTCGGCCGCGTGCCGCACAGCGTCGTGGTGGTCGAGTGACGGGCCGGGACACGCGATGCGCCTGAAGCCGTTCGTCCTCGCCCTGGCGGGCGCGCTGGCCGGCGCTGCGGCGCAGGCAGCGGCGTTCAAGGCCGTGCTGCTGGTGCCCGCCGCCGACGCGCGGCTGGACCGCAGCCGCCTGGAGCGCGCCCTGCCCGGCCACCCCGGCGGGCCGGCCGGCGACGCGCTGGCCGTGGCGCTGAGGGAGGGCCGGCTGGAACTGGAGGCCGCCGGCGCCAGCCTGGGCCTGGAGACCGTCGAGGTGGCCGACGCCGCCGCGGCGCGCGCGGCCGCGGCCCGGGCGGAGAAGGCCGGCGCCGCCGCGCTGCTGACCGACCTGCCGGCGGCCTGGACGCTGGCCGCGGCCGACGCCGCCCGGCTGCCGGTGCTCAACATCGCCACGGCCGACGACGCGCTGCGCGGCGCCGACTGCCGGCGCAACCTGCTGCACGTCGGCCCCAGCGAGCGCATGCGCGCCGACGCCGTGGCCCAGACGCTGGTGGCGCGGCAGTGGCGCAACGTGCTGCTGCTGGTCAGCCAGGCCGACGCCGACCGCGAGCGCGGCGCCGCGGCCGCCGCGGCCATCCAGCGCTACGGCCTCAAGCTGGTCGGCCGCAAGCCCTTCAAGCTGTCGGCCGACCCGCGCGAGCGCGACCTGGCCAACCCGGCGCTGCTGACCGGCACCGCCGGCGGCGGCGCCGCCTACGACGTGGTCTGGGTGGTCGACGCCGACGGCGAGTTCGCGGTCAACCTGCCCTACCGCACCGCGCTGCCGCGGCCGGTCGTGGGCGACGGCGGCCTGGTCGCGCTGGCCTGGTCGGCCAAGTACGAGCGCTTCGGTGCGCCGCAGGTCACGCGCCGCCTGGTCAAGGCCGCCGGGCGGCCGATGGGCGCGCACGACTGGTCGGCCTGGCTGGCCGGCAAGGCGCTGATCGCCGCCGCGGTGGCCGCCCCCAAGGGGCCGGCCGCGGCCTTCGCCAAGGCGCTGGCCGAGGCCGAGGTCGATGGCAGCAAGGGCGTGACGCTGAGCTTCCGCGCCTGGGACGGCCAGCTGCGCCAGCCGCTGCTGCTCAGCGACGGCCAGAGCGTGGTGGCCACCGCGCCGGCCGACGGCATCCTGCACCCGCGCAACGCGCTGGACACCCTGGGCGCGGACGCGCCGGAGAAGCTGTGCAAGGCCCGACCATGACCCCCTCGTCCGACACCCGCCGGGGCCGCCGCACATGAGGGCGCACTGGCTGCAGGCGCTGCGCGCCATCGTGCTGCGCGAGCTGCTGAAGTTCGGCCGCCAGCACGGCCGCCTGGTCTCGGCGCTGGTGCGGCCGCTGCTGTGGCTGGCGGTGTTCGCCGCGGGCTTCCGCAACGTCTTCGGCGTGGCCATCGCCCCGCCCTACGACAGCTACGTGCCCTACGACGTCTACATCGCCCCCGGCCTGGTCGGCATGGTGCTGCTGTTCAACGGCATGCAGAGCAGCCTGGCGATGGTCTACGACCGCGAGATGGGGCTGATGCGCCTGCTGCTGACCGCGCCGCTGCCCCGCTGGTGGATCCTGTTCGCCAAGCTGGCGGCCACCGCGGTGCTGTCGCTGGCGCAGGCCGCGGCCTTCGTGCTGGTGGCCTGGGCGCTGGGCACCACGCTGCCGGTGATCGGCCCGCACACGCCGATGGTGCTGGCCGCCGCGGTGGCCTCGGCGCTGATGCTGGGCGCGCTGGGCCTGCTGCTGTCGGTGCACATCAAGCAGCTGGAGAACTTCGCCGGCACGATGAACTTCGTCATCTTCCCGATGTACTTCCTGTCCACCGCGCTGTACCCGCTGTGGAAGTTGGAGGAATCGGGCGCGGCCTGGGTCTACCAGGCGGCGCGCTTCAACCCCTTCACCCATGCGGTGGAATGGATGCGCTTCGCGTTGTACGGCCAGGACCCGGGCGCCTCGCCCTGGATCGTGCTGGCCACGCTGGCGCTGTGCTTCGCGCTGGCGGCCTGGGGCTACGACCCGCAGCGCGGCTTCGGCGCGCTCGCCAAGCGGGGGGGCTGAGGCCATGTTCAAGTCCCTGCGGCGCGTCGCGGACGCGCGGCCGGACCGGGCCCGCGCCGAGGCGCCGGTGGTCGAGCCGATCTGGCTGGAATGGCTGGCGCTGGGCGGCCTGCTGGCCTTCGGCACCTGGCTGCTGGGCGTGCGCGGCGTCTGGGCGCTGCTGCTGTCGTCCGACCCGACCGGGCTGACGCTGGTGATCACGGTGATCTTCGCCACCGCCACGCTGTGGTGCGGCGCGCGCAGCCGCGTGCTGCAGCGCCAGCGCCGGCTGCTGGCCGAGGGTGCGCGCGAGGGCTGGGCGGCCGACTACCTGGCCGCGCTGCGCGCCCGCCCGGTGGATGCCGACGCGCCGCTGGACGGGCTGCTGGAGCAGGCCCAGGGCCCGCACGCCACCGCCTGGTGGGTCAACGGCATCCAGCTCAAGCTGGGCCTGCTGGGCAAGGTCATCGGCTTCTCGGTGCTGGCGCTGCAGATCGGCCAGATGCAGAACTTCGACCCCAGCCAGACCCAGGACCTGCTGCGCAGCCTGACCTCGGGCCTGGGCATCGCGCTGCTGACGACGATGGTCGGCCTGGTCGGCAACATCCTGCTGGGCCTGCAGCTGACGCGGCTGGACCGCTACGCCGACGCGCTGGTGGCCGACTGCCAGCGCCAGGGCTTGAAGCTCCCCGCCGAAGCGTGATGACGCGCCGACGGCGTGCCGGCCGCGAAGCCGAGGTCGATCCGTTCTACGACATGTTGTTCAACATGCTGATCGCCTTCGTCTTCTGCTTCATCGTCGCGCTGCTGGCGATGAACCCCAGGGCGCTGAAGGCCGGCGACATCCCGGCCAAGGCCGAGTACATCGTCACCGTCAGCTGGCCGGACCTGAACCCCAACGACGTCGACACCTGGGTGCAGGACCCGGGCGGCAACCTGCTGTGGTTCCGCGCCCGCGAGGCCGGCCTGATGCACCTGGACCGCGACGACCGCGGCCTGGCCAACGACGCGATCGTGGTCAACGGCCGCAGCGTGGTGAACCCGCTGAACCAGGAGGTGGTGACGCTGCGCGGCATCGCCGCCGGCGAGTACACCGTCAACGCCCACTACTACGAGTCCAAGGACGGCCGGCCGGTCGAGGTGACCGTCTCGGTGGTCAAGGTCAACCCGCGCGCCGAGGTCGTGTTCTACGGCCAGGCCACGCTGGCCCGCAAGGGCGACGAGGCGACGCTGGCCCGCTTCACCCTGCTGCCCGACGGCAGCGTCACCAACCTCAACACGCTGCCGAAATCCCTCGTGCAACGTCTCTGACCCCACACCTCCCAAGGCCCGCGATGTCGCTCGCCCTCACCCTCTCGTTCGCCGCGCTGGTGCTGCTGTGCACGCTGGCGCTGCTGTGGTCGCACTGGCCCGGCTGGCTCAAGGGCCTGCTGGTGGCCGGCGTCGCCGTGCTGTACTTCTGGGGCGACGACGTGGTGCACAACCTGTCGGGCTGGCCCACCGCCGACGCGCTGCCCGAGCGCTTCACGCTGCTGGCGGTGGTCGTCGAGGAGCCCAGCGCCAGGACCGCCGGTGCGCTGTACCTGTGGGTCAACGCCATCGAGCAGGGCAAGCCGGTGCCGCAGCCGCGGGCCTACAAGCTGCCCTACACCAAGGACCTGCACGCGCTGCTCAACGAGGGCATGAAGAAGGCCCGCCAGGGCATCAGCCAGATGGGCACGGCCAGCCCCAAGGCCGGCAAGAAGGGCCTGGGCTGGCTGCGCCCCGGCGCCGACGAGCAGGAAGTCAAGATCCGCGACCTGCCCGCGCCGCAGCTCCCCGAGAAATGACCCCGCTCCGCAACTTCGCGCTTGGCGGCGCGGCAGCGGCCGCCGCCCTCGCCGCCGGGCTGCTGCTGGCCGGCTGCTCCGGCCCGCCGCCGGCGGCCCCGTACTTCCCGCTGGAGCGCGGCCACCGCTGGGTCTACGAGCAGGCCAGCGAATGGGAGAACGCCACCGGCGAGCGCGAGCCGCTGGTGCTGTCCACGCTGGGCGAGGAGGCCCTGCCCGCCGGCGGCCGCGGCTGGCGCCGGCGCAGCGACAGCGGCGTGGACTACTGGCTGCGCGCCGACGAGACCGGCATCTACCGCGTGGCCAGCAAGACCGACCTGCAGGCCGAGCCGGTGGCCGACGCCGAGCGCCGCTACGTGCTGAAGGCGCCGCTGGCGGTGGGCAGCGCCTGGCAGGCGACGACCACCGCCTACCTGCTGCGCCGCAACGCCGACTTCCCGCCCGAGATCCGCCACAGCCACCAGCCGGTGCTGATGCACTACCGCATCGCCGCGCTGGGCCAGAAGCTGGCCACCCGCGCCGGCGCCTTCGACGACTGCATCCGCGTGGAGGGCAGCGCGGTGATCAAGCTGTTCGCCGACCCGGTGGTCGGCTTCAAGGACCTGCCGCTGACGACCACCGAGTGGTACTGCAAGGGCGTGGGCCTGGCCCGGCTGGAGCGGCGCGAGCCGGCCCATTCCACCTTCCTCAACGGCGGCACGCTGATCCTGGAGCTGACCGAATGGCGATGAACCGACGCCGCGCCACGCACGCGGTGCTCGCCGGCCTGGCCGGCGCCGCCGCGCTGGCCGGCTGGCCCGGCCGGGCAGCGGCCCAGGGCGGGCGCTTCCCGGCGCGGCCGATCACCGTCTGGCTGCCCTGGCCGGCCGGCGGCGCCACCGACCTGACCTTCCGCGTGCTGGCCGATGCCGCCGGCCGCCGCCTGGGCCAGAAGGTGCTGATCGAGAACCGCGGCGGCGCCGGCGGCACGCTGGCCATGCCCATCCTGCAGCAGTCCGCGCCCGACGGCTACACGCTGGCCCAGCTGCCGCAGACCGTGTTGCGCGCGCCCTGGCTGCGCAAGCTGCTGTGGGACCCGATCCGCGACACCACGCCGATCATCCAGCTCACCGGCGTGACCTTCGGCGTGGTGGTGCCGGCGGCCAGCCCGCTGCGCAGCCTGGACGAGCTGTTCGCCTATGCCAAGGCGCACCCGGGCCAGCTGACCATCGCCACCAACGGCACCGGCACCACGCCGCACGTGGTCATCGACGAGCTGTTCGGCAAGCGCGGGCTGCGCTACATCCACGTGCCCTACCGCGGCACGGCCGAGCAGATGATCGCGGTCAGCGCCGGCCAGGTGATGGTGGGCGTCAATTCCAACGGCTTCGCGCCCTTCGTCGACGCCGGCAAGCTGCGGCTGCTGGTCACCTTCGGCGAGCAGCGCAGCAAGCGCTGGCCGCAGGTGCCGACGCTGAAGGAGCTGGGCCACGGCATCGTCGCGCAGTCGCCCTACGGCATCGTCGGCCCGGCCGGCCTGCCGCGCGAGGTGGTGGCGGTGCTGCACGAGGCCTTCAGGGCGGCGATGAACGACCCCGCCCACCTGGCCGAGCTGGCGCTGTACGACCAGGAGCCGGCATACCTGGGCCCCGAGGACTACGGCCGCGCGCTGCGCGCGGCCTACGAGCACGAGCGCGGGGTCGTCGAGCGCCTGGGCCTGGCCCAGGGCGGCGAGGCACCACCGCCGGCGGCCTCGCGCTGACCCGCCCGGTGGGGCAGCGGCGCCGCCCCCCGCTCAGCCTCTCAGGGGACGTACAGCCGGTGCTGCTGCGCGTAGCGCAGCAGTTCCACCGCGGTGGCCACGCCCAGCTTCTGGCGGATCGCCGTCTGGTGGTTGGACACCGTCTTGGCGCTCAGGTGCAGGCGCGCGGCGATGGCGTCCACCGTCTCGCCGGCCACCAGGCCCTGCAGCACCTGGAACTCGCGCGGCGACAGCGCCTCGTGCGGCGGCCGCGCCGCCGGGGCGGCGTCGGCCTGCGCGATGTCGGGCGACAGCACGCGGCGCTCGCCGGCGGCCACGCGCCTGAGCGCCACCACCAGCCAGTCCGGCTCGCTGCTCTTGGTGACGAAGCCGGCCGCGCCGGCCTGCAGCGCCTGCGCCACCATCGCCGGGCTGTCGTGCATGCTGAATACCAGCGTGGCCACGCGCGGCCAGCGCATCGCGATGCGCCGCAGCAGGTCCAGCCCGCTGCGCCCGGGCATCGACAGGTCCAGCACCACCACGTCCACCGGCGAGCGGCCGCGCTGCAGCCAGTCGTAGGCGGCGTCGCCGTCGGCGCATTCGCCGACCACCTCGCAGCCCGGCTCCAGCTCCAGCAGCCGCCGGTAGCCGGCGCGCACCACCGCGTGGTCGTCGACCAGCAGCACCGCCGTGGCCGCGCCGCCGGCGTTCACCACGGCCTCCCGGCCGACCCGGCCCGGCCGGCGATCGGGAAGATTTCCCGCCCTGGCGGGCGCGCACTTTGCTGCAGCATGAACCGGCTTCCATCCACAACGAAACAGGAGACAAGATGTTCCCACGCAAGCCGCGTGCGGTGCGGCCGCGCCGCCGTGCCCTGACCCGAACGGCCGCCCTGCTGCTGGCCACCCCGCTGCTGCCGGCCTGGTCCCAGGGCGGCGCGCCGCAGCGGGTGGAGGTGGTCGGCACCTCGCCGCTGCCGGGCCTGGGCGTGGACCGCGAGCTGCTGCCCTACGCCACCCAGCAGGTGCGGCGCGACGCGCTCGACGCCGCCCAGGCCGAGACGCTGACCGACCACCTGGCGCGCCGCAGCCCGGGCATGCAGATCAACGACATCCAGGGCAGCCCCTTCCAGGCCGACCTGACCTTCCGCGGCTACCGCGCCTCGGGCCTGCTGGGCGCGGCCCAGGGCCTGTCGGTCTACCTGGACGGCGTGCGCGTCAACGAGCCCTTCGGCGACGTCGTCAACTGGGACCTGGTGCCCGAGTTCGCGCTGCGCTCGCTGGCCGTGCTGCCCGGGGCCAACCCCAGCTTCGGGCTCAACACCCTGGGCGGCGCCATCGTGCTGAGCACCGTCGACGGCCGCAGCGCGCCGGGCCTGCGCGCCGAGCTGGGCTTCGGCAGCGGACAGCGCCTGCGCAGCGAGGTCGGCCTGGGCCAGCAGCATGCCGGCGGCTGGCACAGCTACGTCGGCGGCACGGTGTTCGACGAACAGGGCTGGCGCGACCACTCGCCCAGCCGCCAGGCCCTGGTGATGGCCAAGCTGGGCCGCGCCGACGGCGCGGACGACTGGACGCTGTCGCTGCTGGGCGGCCGCACCACGCTGGTGGGCAACGGCCTGCTGCCGGCCTACACGCTGGACGAGGACGACCCGCCGACGCCGGACCTGTACGCCCAGCGCCGCCGCGCCGTCTACACCCACCCCGACCGCACGCGCCACCACCTGGGCCAGGCCGCCCTGCACGTCCACCGCACGCTGGCCGACGGCAGCGCGCTGCAGGCCCTGGCCTATGTGCGCAGCACGCGGCGCGACACCGTCAACGGCGACGGCGCCGAAGCGATCGACCCGCTGGAACCCGACCTGAACGCCGCGCTGAACACCACCGCGACGCGGCAGACCGCCTGGGGTCTGGCGGCCAGCGTGGCGCGGCGCGACGGGCCGCACCAGTGGCAGGTCGGCGCCAGCCTGGATGCCAGCCGCGTGCGCTACCGCCAGCTGGAGCAGGAGGGCTTCTTCGACGCCGGCCGCGGCGTGCTGGCCGGCGACGACGCCGCCGAGCTCAGCGCCTCGGTGCGCGGCCGCGCCAGCCACCTGGGCCTGTACGCCACCGACACCTGGCGCCTGGCCGCCGCGACCCACCTGACCGGCACGCTGCGCTACAACCGCAGCCGCGTCAGCAACACGCTGACCACGGTGGACGACGACACCGGCGTGCTCGAGGCCAAGCCGCACGAGTCCTTCCGCTACACCAGCGTGAACCCGGCGCTGGGCCTGACCCAGCAGCTGGGCGGCGCTCTGACGCTGTTCGGCAACCTGGCGCGCAACACCCGCGTGCCCACCGTCATCGAGCTGGGCTGCGCCGACCCGGACGAGCCCTGCCGCCTGCCGGCCGGCCTGCAGAGCGACCCCTTCCTGAAGCAGGTGCGCGCCACCAGCGTCGAGCTGGGGCTGCGCTGGCGGCCGGCCGCCGGCCAGCGCCTGGAGCTGTCGGCCTTCCGCACCGACAACCGCGACGACATCGTCTTCGGCAGCGTCAGCGCGACCAGCCAGCTGGGCTACTTCCAGAACTTCGCGCGCACCCGCCACCAGGGCCTGGACGCCAGCTGGCAGGGCCAGTGGGGGGCGCTGGCGCTGAGCGCCGGCTACAGCCAGCTGCAGGCCACCTACCAGGCCGACGGCGTGCTGCGCATGGGCGAGCGCAACGTCGCCATCCGCGCGGGCACGCGCATCGCCGGCCTGCCGCGCCACAGCGCCAGGTTCGCCGCCGACTGGACGCCGGCGCCGGGCCTGTCGGTCGGCGCCGACTGGCAGCTGCTGTCCTCGCGCGGCGTGCAGGGCAACGAGGACGGGCTGATCGAGGACGCGCCGTCGACGCCGCAGGCCCTGCGCATCGCCGGCTACGGCCTGCTGCACCTGCGCGCGTCCTGGCAGCTGAGCCCGGCGCTGACCCTGGTGGCCCGCGTGCACAACCTGCTGGACCGCCGCTACGAGACCTATGGCGCGCTGGCCGAGACCAGCTTCGACGCCCAGGGCCGCTACACCGGCACCGCGGCCGAGGCGCTGTTCGTCGCGCCGGGCGCGCCGCGCAGCGCGTTCGTCGGGCTGCGCCTGAAGTTCTGACGGCCCCCGGGGCCGGGCTTCGCCCAGCCCGTCCCCCGAGGGCGCCCAGGAAACCTGGGACGGTCCGGCGTGGCCTTGAGCGCGCGCGGCGGCCTCAGGCATCGGCGCGCTCCGGCCCGGCCAGCCGGGTCTCGAAGCGGGCCCAAAGGCGCAGGCCGGGGCGCGGCGCGCCGGGGGCGACGGCCGCCCAGCGCAGGTCGCCGCCCTGGGCCCAGACGCGCTCGACGATGCCGGCCAGGCCGTTGCCGCGCTGCTGGGCCGCTGTCCCGGGCAGGCCGACGCCGTCGTCCTGCACCGACCAGTCGACGCGCAGCGGCGCACCCGGCTGCGCCGCGCCCTGCAGGCCCAGGCACAGCACGGCCTCGGCAGCGCCGGCGTGGCGGGCGACGTTGGTCAGCGCCTCCTGGCTGATGCGGTACAGCGCCAGCGCCAGCGGCCGCGGCAGCGCCAGCGGCAGGTCGGCCGCCGGCCAGGGCTGCGGCGCGCCGGCGGCGTCGCACCAGCTCAGCTGCAGCCGCACCGTGCCGGCGCCGTCGCGGCCGGGCGCCGCCCAGCTGGCGACCAGGTCCTGCAGCAGCGCGACCAGGCGCGACAGGGCCTCGACCGGCGCCGTGCCGCCCGCCGCAGGCTCGGCCTGGGTGCCGAAGGGCTGCAGCCGCGCCAGCAGCGCGCGCACGTCCTGCTGCAGGCGCGCGCAGTGCGCCACCATGCCGTCGACGACCTCGCGCAGCGCCGGCGCACCGGCCAGCTGGCGCGCCAGCCAGGCGGCGTCCACGCGCAGCGCGGTCAGGTGCTGGCCCAGTTCGTCGTGCAGCTCGCGGGCCAGGCGGGCGCGCTCGTCCTCCTGCAGCGTCAGCACCTGCTGCGCCAGCACGCGGCGGCGCGACTCGGCGGCGTCCAGCGCCTGGCCCAGCCGGCGCAGCGCGGCGGCCAGCGACTCCAGCTCGCGCGTGGGCATCGCCGGCAGGTCCTGCACGGCGCGCGGGTCGTCGTGGCGGCCGATGTGGCCGATGGCGTCGAGCAGCCGCCCCAGCGGCGCCAGCGCGCGGCGCACGTTCCAGCGCATCACCGCCAGCAGGCCGGCGATGCAGGCCAGCAGCGCAGCCAGCGTGCCGGCCAGGTTGGCCAGGGCCTCGCGGCGCTCGGCCTCGTGCGAGGCCTGCAGCGTCACCGTCCAGGGCGGGCCTGCCGGCCGCGCCAGCGGCCAGTGCACCGCCCGCGTCTCGGAAGCGGACAGCCAGCGCCGGTGCAGGTCCAGCAGCGCCTGCCAGGGGGCCGGCAACGCGGCCGGCGCCGGCGCGTCCAGCAGCAGGCGGCCGCGGTCGTCGTGCACGCGCAGCTCCAGGTGGCGGGTGGGCTGCCGGGCCTGCAGCGCGCGCAGCGCGGCCAGGGCGGCGGCGTCGTCGGTGTGCGCCAGCGTGCCCAGGCCGGCCATCAGGCGCGCCAGCGTGAACGCGCCGTCGACCTCGTCGTCGATGTCGTAGGCCACGCGCACCAGGCCCAGCGCCAGCGCCAGCACCAGCACCAGCGCGCCGACCAGGCCGGCGCGGCGCATCACCAGCCGGGCCAGGTCCAGCGGCGGGGCGGGCGGCACCGGGGGGCTCGGGCTCATGCCGGGATTGTGCCGCCCGCGCCGGCCGCCCCCAGGCCGCTCACTTGGGCCGGATGGCGTCGGCCGTGCCCTGGATGAAGGCCTTGAGCCTGTCGACGTCCTCGGGCTTGAGCTTGCCGGTGAAGTCCGGCATGCCCTTGGCCATGAAGGGCCCGGCGAAGACGAAGCGCTCCAGGTGGGTGATGGTCTCGCTGGCCGAGTAGCCCAGGTTGGGCACGTTGCCGCCGCGGTCCACCCCCGGCACGCCGTGGCAGAACACGCAGTGGCTGACGTACAGCGCGGTGCCCTCGGGCACCAGCTTCGGGTCGTAGGGCACGCCCTTGACCAGCGCGTTGAGCTTGTACTCGACGAAGGCCGGCGCCTTGGCCTGGCCGCCCAGCGCGAAGGTGTAGACCGTGCCCGGCCCCTTGCGCTCGCTGGCCCGCTGGGCGATGCCGTAGACGCCGCCCCAGCCCACCGCCACCGAGACGTACTGCCTGCCGTCAACCTCGTAGGTGGCCGGCGCGGCGACCACGCCGGTGCCCACCGGCGACTCCCACAGCTTGGCGCCGGTGCGCGCGTCGTAGGCCGCGAAGCGCCCGTCGGCCGTGCCCTGGAACACCAGGTTGCCGGCGGTGGCCAGGGTGCCGCCGTTCCACGGCGAGACATGCTCCTGGCGCCAGACCTCCTTCTGCGCCACCGGGTCCCAGGCGATCAGGCGGCCGAAGGGCGCACTCCTGGGCGGCTCGACGTTCAGGTGCATGGCCACGTTCCAGCCCAGGCCGCCGGCCGGGTCGCCGGGCTTGGGCTGGTTCATGCGCCACTGCTTGTCGTCGACCATCGTCATCGGGATGCCCTGCACCGGCATGTAGACCAGGCCGGTGCCCGGGTGCCAGGACATCGGGTGCCAGTTGCGCGCGCCGTAGGCGCTGGGGATGACCTCGCGCGGGCGGTCGCCGCTGCGGGCGATGGCGGTCTCGATCGGGCGGCCCTGGGCGTCGTAGCCGCTGGCCCAGTTGACGTCGACGAAGTTCTTCGCCGAGATGAACTGGCCGTTGCGGCGGTCGATGACGAAGAAGAAGCCGTTCTTCGGCGCGTGCAGGATGACCTTGCGCGGCTTGCCCTGCACCGTGAGGTCGGCCAGGATCATCGGCTGGGTGGAGGTGAAGTCCCAGTTGTCGCCCGGCGTCTCCTGGTAGTGCCAGACGTACTGCCCGGTGTCGGGGTTGAGCGCGACGATGGACGCCAGGTACAGGTTGTCGCCGCCGGCCGGGCTGCGCCGGTCGCGCGCCCAGGGGCTGCCGTTGCCGGTGCCCACGTACATCAGGTTCAGCTCGGGGTCGAAGGTCAGCGTGTCCCAGGCGGTGCCGCCGCCGCCCGACTCCCACCACCTGCCGGCCGGGTCCCAGGTCTTGGCGGCCTTGGCCATGGCCTCGTTCTCGAAGGGCTTGGACGGGTCGCCGGGCACGGTGAACCAGCGCCACTGCTGCTTGCCGGTGGCGGCGTCGTAGGCGGTGATGTAGCCGCGCGCGCCGAACTCGGCGCCGCCGTTGCCGATGATCACCTTGCCCTTGAACACCCGCGGCGCGCCGGTGATGGTGTACGAGAAGCGCTTGTCGGCGATGGTGTCCTGCGACCACAGCGGCTTGCCGCTGGCCGCGTCCAGCGCGATCAGCCGGCCGTCGTAGGCGGCGACGAAGACCTTGCCCTGCCACAGCGCGACGCCGCGGTTGACCACGTCGCAGCAGCCGCGGTAGCCCTTGCTGCGGTCGACCTGCGGGTCGAAGGTCCACAGCCGCTTGCCGCTGCGCACGTCGATGGCGTGCACCACGCTCCAGGAGGCGGTCACGTACATCACGCCGTCGACCACCAGCGGCGTGGCCTCGACGCCGCGGGTCGACTCCAGGTCGTAGGTCCAGGCCAGGCCCAGCTGGCCGACGTTGCCGGTGTCGATCTGCTTCAGGCGGGAAAAGCGCGTCTCGGCATAGTCCAGCCCGTAGGTGGGCCAGTCCACCGAGGTGGCGGTGTTGGCGCGGATGCTGGCGCCGTCGACCCGGGCGGGGCCGGCGGGCGGGGCGGCGGTGGCGGCAGCGGTGGCGCACACCGCCAGGCAGGCCAGCAAGGTGTGCAGCGGCCGAAGCCGGCGCTTCGGGCTCGGGTGGTTCATCGACAGGTCTCCTCGTGTTGGATCGGGCCGCGCCCGGCAGGGCCGACCGGGGCGCATCCTGGGCGAGGCGGGCGGGCTGGCCCCATCCCGGGCTTTCACCGAGCCGCGGTTGTTCCGAATCAAGACAGGCACGGGGCAGCGCCGGGAAGTTCTCCCGCACCGGCGGGCCGGGCCCCCCCGCACAATGGCCGCCATGCTTGCCGAGCCGTCCGCCGCGCACCGCCGCCACACCGCAGCGCCGCCCGCGGGCTGGTTCTTCACCACCCGGGAGCAGCAGCTGGCCTGGGCGCGCCGGCGCTTCTTCGAGGAGGGCGTGCGCCCGACCGGCCTGGTCGACGAGGCGCTGATCCAGTCCTGGTCGCGCTGCCTGCTGGCGCGCCGGTCGCCCGGCACGCCGCCCGAGTTCAACCCGGTCAGCGCGCGCCAGCGCCAGACCGTGCTGTGGCGCCACCGCCATCTGCTGCGCGCCGCCGCCGGCGAACTGCAGGCGCTGCAGCTCGCGCTGGCCGGCGGCCCCGCCACGGTGCTGCTGGCCGACGCCCGGGGCACGGTGCTGCACGCCGGCCTGGCGCCCGACCCCGGGCGCAGCCCGCTGCTGTCCTGCGCCGCCCGCGTCGGCGTGCGCCTGGACGAGGCCAGCGTCGGCACCAACGCGCCGGACCTCGCGCTGCGCTGCGGCGCACCGGTCGAGGTACGCGGCGCCGAGCATTTCGCCGACGCGGCGCAGGCCGTGCACTGCGCGGCCGCGCCGGTGCGCGGGCCCCACGGCCGGATCGTCGCGGTGCTCAACCTCAGCGCCGAGGGCAGGCCCTTCGCCTTCGACGCCGCCGCGGTGGTCGCCTTGTACGCCAGCGCGATCGAGCACCGCCTGCTGCTGGATGGCGCCGGTCAGGCGCTGGTGCTGCGCCTGCATGTGCAGGCCGGGCTGGTCGACAGCCCGCTGGCCGGCCTGGTCAGCGTGGACGAGCAGGGCCGGCTGCGCGGCTGCAACGCGGCCGCGCGCGGCCTGCTGGGCCTGCCGGCCAGCGGCGAGCCGCTGCAGGCGGCCGAGGCCGTGCTGGGCCTGGACCGGGCGGCGCTGCTGGGCTGCGCGCGCCGGGACGGGCCGCTGCCGCTGCAGCTGCCCAGCGGGCTGCAGGTGTGGCTGCGCGCACAGGCGGCCGCACGGGGCGGCGACGACGGTGTGGCCGACGACCGTGCGGCAGACGACCGTGCGGCAAACCAGGGTGCGGCGGACGACGGCGACGGCAGTGCCGGGGCCTGGCCCGGCGCCACCACCGACGCGCCGGACGCGCCGGACCGCGGCGACGCGCCGGCCGGCCCCGATGGCGGCGCGGACGCGGCACCGCCCGGCCCGGCCAGCCTGCGCGACACGCACCGCGCGCTGGTCGCCCGCACGCTGGCCGAATGCGGCGGCAATGTGTCGGCGGCGGCGCGGCGGCTGGGCGTCTCGCGCGGACTGATCTACCGCCACCGCGGCGACGCCGCGGCGCCGGCCGCGGCGGCCGGGCGCTGACGCCAGGCGCCGTCGCCGGGCGCTGCTGCGGCGGCGCCCGGACCGGCGAGCTCAGCGCGTCATCGGCAGCGCCAGCCCCATCGCGACGAACAGGCCGCCGCAGGCGCGGTTGAAGCGCCGGCCGGCGCGCCGCAGCCAGGGCCGGATGCGCCCGGCCAGGGCGGCCAGCGCCCACTCGACCAGGACCTCGACCGCGACGAAGGTGACGGCCATCGCCAGGAACTGCGGCCACAGGTCGCGCTGCGGGTCGATGAACTGCGGCAGGAAGGCGCCGTAGAACAGCAGGGCCTTGGGGTTGGACAGGGCGGTGAGCAGGCCCTGGCGCAGCAAGGCCGGGCCGGCGGCCGGCGCGGCGGCGGCGGCCGCGGCATCGACGTCGATCGGCGGCGCGCGCCAGACCTGCCAGCCCAGCCAGACCAGGTAGGCGCCGCCCAGCAGCTTGAGCGCGAACAAGGCCTGCGACGAGGCCGCCAGCAGCGCGCCGATGCCCAGCATCGACAGCGCGATCAGCGCCAGAAAGCCCAGCGCGCCGCCGGCCACCGTCCACAGCGTGCGGCGCCGGCCGTGCAGCGCACCGTGGGTCAGCACCAGCAGGCTGTTGGGCCCGGGCGTCAGCGACAGGCCGATCGCGGCGACGAAGTACAGCAGCCAGGTGTGCAGGGCCATGGCGGTGGACGCGCGGCGGCGCGCTCGGTCCTCGGGGTGGGTGGACCGGCCAGTCTACGGTGGAACGACGCAGGGGCCCCTGCGGGCCCCTGCGGGCGCCGGCCCCGGTAGGGCGCGGCGCGGCCTCGAGGCCCCGGCCGCCTGGGCGGCCGGGGCCGTCCGGCTCACTTCGGGATCTTGAAGACCCAGAGCGAACCGCCCTGCTCCAGGTAGTTGACCTTCTTGGCCACGTCGCCACCCCACAGCGGCACCGCACCGCCCCAGCCCGAGGCCACGGCGACGTACTGCTCGCCCTTGTCCTCCCAGGTCACCGGCGGCGCGACGACGCCGGAGCCGGTCTGGAACTTCCACAGGATCTTGCCGGTCTTGGCGTCGGCGGCCTGCAGGAAGCCCTCGGGCGTGCCCCAGAACACCAGGTTGCCGCCGGTGGTCAGCACACCGCCCCACAGCGGCGCGTTGTTCGGCGCTTCCCAGACGATCTTGCCGCTCTTCGGGTCGATCGCGCGCAGCGCGCCGATCGGGCCGTCGGACAGCGTCTTGATCGTGAAGCCGGCGCCCAGGTAGGCCGCGCCCTTCTTGTAGGTGATGGGCTCGTTCCAGATCTCCATGCCCCACTCGTTGGCCGGCACGTAGAACAGCTTGGTGTCGGGCGAGTAGGCCATCGGCATCTGGTTCTTGCCGCCCAGGAAGCTGGGCGCCGAGAACACCACGTTGCCCTTCTTGCCGTCGGCGCCGGCGGTCGGGTCGCCGGGGCGGTTCTCGGGCACGAAGTTCGGGCGGCCGGTCTTCAGGTCGATGCCGGTGGCCCAGGTCACCTTCTTGACGAAGGGGAAGGCGTTGACCAGCTTGCCGGTCTTGGCGTCGTTGACGTAGAAGAAGCCGTTGCGGTCGGCCTTGCCGCCGAGGATCTGGCCACCCTCGTCGTAGGTCACGAACTCGTTGACGCCGTCGAAGTCCCAGCCGTCGTTGGGCGTGTTCTGGTAGTGCCAGACGATCTGGCCGGTCTTCACGTCGATGGCGACGGTCGAGCAGCTGTAGAGGTTGTCACCCTTGCGCAGGTGGCTGTTCCAGGGCGCCGGGTTGCCGGTGCCGAAGTAGGCCAGGCCGGTCTTGGGGTTGTAGGTGCCGCCCAGCCAGGTGGCGGCGCCGCCAGTCTTCCACAGGTCGCCCGGCCAGGTCTTGCCGGTGGTGCCCGAGACGCCGTTGTCGCTGGCGTTGCCGTCCTTGTCGTACTTCTTGCCCATGTGGCCCTCGACCACCGGGCGCACCCAGACCAGCTGGCCGGTCTTGGGGTTGCGCGCCTCGACGCGGCCGATGACGCCGAACTCGCCGCCCGAGACGCCGGTCAGCAGCAGGCCCTGGGCGATCAGCGGCGCGGCGCTGGCGCTGTAGCCGGCCGCGTAGTCGTCGATCTTCTCCTTCCAGACCACCTCGCCGGTGTCCTGGTTCAGCGCCACCAGCTGGGCGTCCAGCGTGGCGAAGATCACCAGGTTGTCGTACAGCGCGGCGCCGCGGTTGATCACGTCGCAGCAGGGCATGATGCCGTCGGGCAGGCGGTGCTCGTACTTCCACAGCTTGGCGCCGGTCTTGGCGTCCAGCGCGAAGATGCGCGAGTACGACGCGGTGACGAACATCTTGCCCTTGTGGATCACCGGCTGGCTTTCCTGGCCGCGCTGCTTCTCGCCGCCGAAGGAGAAGCTCCACACCGGCACCAGCTTGCCGACGTTGCCGGTGTGGATGGTCTTCAGCGGCGAATAGCGCTGGCCCTGCTGGCCGATGCCCCAGCTCAGCACGTCGCCGGTCGACTTGGCGTCGTTCTCGATCATCTGGTCGGTGACGGTGGCCTGTGCGCCCATCGACGCGACGCCGGCCAGTACCAGCAGGCTCAGAAGCTTCAATTTCATGGTGGGTCTCCTCCGGGGAAGGGGTTGTCACGCCGGGAAACAGGCCCCGACGCTTCGGGAAGATTTCCCGGCAGGAAGCGTGCCATCGTCCTTGCGCGTGGCAAGGGCTTTCTTGCCAGGGACAACCCGCAGGGCGCTGCTCCAGCATTGCACAGCGCGCGGCACAGCGGCCGGCCGCGCGGGCTCAGCGCGCGGTGGCAGGCTGCAACACCGCGCGCTCGTAGCGCGGGTACAGGTGGGCGACGTTGCGGGTGTACTCGGCCGGCCAGGCCGCCCAACGCGCAAAGGGCTCGGGCGGCGCGGCGCGCAGCACCTCGTTCATCTCCCAGCCCTGGGCCGCCCAGCGGCCGAAGGCGCCGTCCAGCCACTGCAGGTAGGCGCGGGTCTGCTGCAGGCCGCGCCCGCCCTCGTGCACCGGGCCGTGGCTGGGCACCACGGTGCCCAGCTTCTGGCCGGCCAGCAGGTCCAGCGACTTCAGCCAGGCCGGCAGGTCGGCGTGCGGCGTGGTCGGCACGCGGTCGGCGAAGACCAGGCCGCCGACGAAGGCCACGCCGCTGGCCTTGTCGACCAGCACCAGGTCGCTGTCGGTGTGGCCGCGGTACTCGCGCAGCTCGAACTGGCGCTGGCCGATGCGCAGCGGGCCGGGGCCGATGGTCTGCGTCGGCAGGCGCGCCTCGGTGCCCTTCATCCAGTCGCCGCACAGGCGGTACAGGTTGTCCTCGTAGGCCTTGGCCTCGCGCGCCATGCCGGCGCGGGTGGCCGCGGTGGCGACGATGGGCACGTCGGCGAAGGCCTGGTTGCCGAGGAAGTAGTCGGGGTGCAGGTTGAGGTGGATGACCTGCACCACCGGCTCGCGCGTGCTGCGGGCGATCAGCGCGCGCAGCTGCTCGCCGTAGCGCCGGCTGGGGCCGGTGTTGATGACCAGCACGCCGGCGCCGGTGGCGATGAAACCGGTGTTGATGATGTTGCAGCCGTTGGCCGGGCTGAAGTCGTCGTTGGCGCCCTCGACCACCCAGACACCCTCGGCCAGCGCGCGCGCGCGCAGCCCGTAGTCCAGCCGCGCGGCGTCGACCTGCGGCGGCGCCGGCGCCGCCAGCCGCGCCTGCGCGCCGGCGTCGAAGGGGGCCGGGCTGGCCAGCGCGGCCAGGGCCAGCGCCACCAGTGTGCTCGAACGGGGCCGGATGCGCGTCATTCCAGGCGGGTGTCGATGCGGTTGCCGTTGTTGTCGGTGCCGACGACGCGCAGCGGCCCGGGCGGCGGCGTGGCGAAGTCGAAGGAGAACACCGGGTTCTCGCTGACCGGCTCGAAGGTCTGGATGCGCAGCAGCTCGCGGTCGCGGGCGTCGCGCACGCTGAGCCGGCTGAGGTAGAAGGCCGGCACGCCGCCGACCAGGCCGGTGTCCATCGGGTGCATGATGCGCAGGCGCAGCCGCGCCGCGTGGTCGGCGCCGGGCAGGCCCGACGAGAACAGCCGGCCGCTGACCTGGCCCAGGCTCTGGCTCCAGCTGCCGTCGGCGCGCGAGGCGCCCGAGACGGTGCAGCCGCCACCGGCCGAATCGACCAGCGTGCCGCCGACATGCCAGACGCCGTCGGCCGTCTGCGCCAGCGCGCGCACCGGCGAGGCCTGCTCCAGCTTGAAACGGAAGCTGACCGCCGGCTGCGCCGCCAGCGGCTGCAGCTCCAGCACCTTGCGGATCGGGTTGCGGTCGACCAGCACGATCAGCCGCTGCACGCCGGGCAGGTCGGCGGCCACGGTGATCGGCACGTTCATCGGGTCCTCGGCAAAGGCCGGGCCCTGCACGCGCACGCGCGGGTCGAACTGCGTGCGCGCGCGCGGGCCGAGGAACTCCTTCTTCAGCTCGGGCCACTGGAAGGACTTGAACGGGTCGCCGTCGAAGCCGTCGCCGGCGGCCCCGGCCGGCGCGGACGCGGCCAGCGCGAGCAGCACGGCCGGGCCACCCTGCAGCAGCCAGGCCCGGCGCAGTGGCGACGCGCAAGCCACCGTCAGCTCACCAGCGGTGCAGCCAGCGCACCGAGGCCAGCACGCTGCGCGGCGCGCCGGGCTCGTAGAAGCGGCCGTTGCCGTCGTTGACGATGACGCTGCCGACATGCACGCGGTCGAAGACGTTATCGACGCGGGCCAGCAGCTCCAGCGTGTCGCGCGCGCCCAGCGCCAGCTTGCCGCTCCAGCGCAGGTGGGCCAGCGCGTAGCCGGGGGCGGCTTCGCTGTTCAGGTCGTTGACCGGCGTGGCGGCGACGGCACGCCACTCCAGCGCGAACTCGCCCGGCACCGCGCCGCCGGGCGCCCAGGCGGCCTGGGCCCAGGCCGAGGCGCGCTGCGTGCCGGCGATGCGCTTGCCTGCAGCCACCAGCGCGGTGCCGGTGGCCGGCGTGGCCGTCGGGTTGCACGGCGTGGCCACGCAGGTGGTGAAGGCGTCGCGGTAGCTGGCGTGCAGCGCGCTGAGCGCGGCCTGCAGCCGCAGCCCCGTGGCCGGGCGCCAGCCGGCGGCCAGCTCGGCCCCCCAGCGGCGGGTGCGGCCGACGTTCTGGAACACCGAGCGCCCGCCGCTGTTGGTCATCACGCCGATCTCGTCGCGGGTGTCGACGGCGAACACCGTGGCGTCGAGGTCCAGCGCGCCGCCGCGGCGCTTGGCGCCGAGCTCGAACTGCCGGCTGCTCTGCGCCTTCAGGTCGGGATTGAAGCCGCCGCCCGACAGCCGGTAGGCCAGCTCGCCCAGCGTCGGCGTCTCGTAGCCGCGGGCGGCACTGGCGTGCAGCGCCCAGTCGGGCGACAAGGTCCAGCGCAGGCCCAGCACCGGGTTCAGGTAGTCGAAGTCGCGCTCGCCCGAGTCGTCGACGTTGGCGCCGACGATGTAGCGGTCGTGGGTGCTGACCGACAGCCGGCCGCCGCGCAGCCCGCCGGTCAGCGCCAGCTGCGCCGACAGCGGCGTGACCGCCTGCACGAAGGCCTCGGTGGTCACCGCGCGGTTGGTCTCGTCGCGGCGTTGCCGGCCGGTCACGCCCATCGCGGTGGGCGCGGCGGCGGTGCCGAGGAAGTTCTCGTAGCCGCGGCGCAGGTCCTCCTGGTACTCGGCGTTGACGCCCAGCGCCAGGTCGGTGCTGCCCAGGCGCAGCGTCAGCTTGCCCTCGACGCCGCCGTAGCGGCGGTCGAAGTCGACCACGCCGCCGCCGTGGCGGGCGTTGGCCTGCGTGCCGGGCGGGATGGCCTGCCACTGCGTGACCCCGCGCAGGCCGTCGTACAGCGTCAGCGCGGCCTCGCGCAGCGCGCCGGACTCGTCGAAGCGGTGGCGCCAGTTCAAGCCGACCTGGGTCTGCGCGATCTCCTTGCGCGTGTCGAAGCGCATGGTCGTGGTGTCGCTGGCGTTGTAGACCGTCGGGTCGAAGCCGGCCAGCGCGAAGACGTTGGTCTGCCGCGGATTGGCCAGGAAGGCCGTGCGCGTCAACCCCAGCGGGTCCTGCGCATCCTGGCGGTGGTGGCTGGCCAGCAGCGTCAGCGTGTCGGTCTCCGACTGCCAGCCCAGGCGCACCTGGCCCAGCTGCCGGTCGGCGGCGCTCTGCGGGCGGAAGCCGTCCAGCGTCAGGTCGGTCAGGCTGGCGCGGATGTCCAGCGTGCCACCGGCCACCGGGCCCAGCGGCGCGGCCACGCCGACGCGGCCCTGGCGCAGGCCGAAGCGGCCGGCGTCCAGCGCCACCTCCGACTGCGCCGCCGTGACCGGCGCGCTGAACAGCGCGATCACGCCGCCGGAGTTGCTGCCGTACAGCACCGAGAACGGCCCGCGCAGCACCTCGATGCGCTGCGCCGCGGCCAGGTCGAAGTGGGCCACCTGGCCCTGGCCGTCGGGCATGGTCGCGGGGATGCCGTCGGTGTACAGGCGCAGCCCGCGCACGCCGAAGGGCGCACGCGCGCCGAAGCCGCGCGAGCTGATCTGCAGGTCCTGCGCGTAGTTGTTGCGGTTGTTGACGACCAGGCCCGGCACCTGGGCCAGCACCTCGGACAGGTTGACCATCGGTCCGGCGTTGCGCAAGGCCTCGCTGCCGACCACGCCGATCGCGAAGGGCGCGTCCAGCACCTTCTGGGCGCGCGCGCTGCCGGTGACCACCACCTCCTGCTGGGCCTGGACGGTGGGCGCGCCGGCGGCGCAGCAGCACGCCAGCAGGCAGGCGCGGGTCAGGGAAGAGGGCAACAACGGCGATCGGTTCATGGGCAAGGCGCGGCGCCGACAGCGGGCCGACAGGATGGCGGTGGAAACTGGGCACCGATCAAACCGCGCACCCCCTCGCATTCCTAGCCCGCGTTTTCCCGGGCCATGCTTCAAATCGAGCCAAACCCTCGATGCGCATTTGGTATCGTCGACGCAAAAGAGCGGCAAAGATGTCAGGGATGGGAGTACAGACCGCATGAACGACCGACGCCAGGGCCCGCCGGATCCGGCCGCCACCATGGAAGTCCCAGCATGACCAGGGTTTACCTCGTCGACGACCAGCTGATCCTGCGCGACGGACTGCAGGCGCTGATGGAGGCCGCCGGCCACGAGGTCGTCGGCGCCAGCAGTGACCCGACGCAGGCCGTTGCGGAGGCACAACAGAACCAGGCGCAGGTGATGCTGCTGGACCTGGGGCTGGGCGAGCGCTCCGGCTTCGAGGTGCTGCACGAGCTCAAACGCCGCGGCGCCGCGGTGCGCGCCATCGTGCTGACGATGTCGGCGCAGCCGCGCCATGTGGCCGAGGCGGTGCGCCTGGGCGCCGCCGGCTACGTGCTGAAGGACTCCGGCGCACCCGAGCTGCTGCAGGCCATCGACACCGTGGCCGCCGGCCGGCGCTTCTTCGGCCCGCAGGTGGCCGACCTGGCGCTGCAGGCACTGACCAGCGACGCACCGGCCGACCCCTTTGCCACGCTGTCGCCGCGCGAGCGGCAGATCGTCACGATGGTGGTCAACGGCCTGAGCAGCGCCGCCATCGGCCAGCAGCTGCACCTGTCGCCGAAGACGGTGGACACCTACCGCAGCCGGATCATGGCCAAGCTCAACGTCTCCGGCGTGCCGGCGCTGGTGCGGCTGGCGGTGCGCGAGGGCCTGGTCGAGGAGTGAGCGGCCGCGGCGGCCGCGCGTGGCCGCCGCGCCTCAGAGCGCGCAGCTGCGAAAGCCCGCGAAGGCCTCGTCGGCGCTGCCCGGGCGGTAGCGCCGCGCCCGCGGATGGCGCAGGCGCGCGCTGCCCCAGGCCGAGGCACCGCGCAGCACCCGCGGCGCGTCGGCGCCGCCGCCGGGCGCCAGCCGGTCCAGCGCGGCCGGGCCGTCCTGCGCACCCGGATAGGGCCGCGCCGGGCCGCCCACCCATTCCAGCACCTCGCCCCAGGCGAAGCCGCGCGCGCCCGCCGACAGCGCGGCGTGCTCCCACTCGGCCTCGTCGGGCAGGCGGCGTCCGGCCCAGCGGCACCAGGCCTCGGCCTCGTGCGCGCTGACGTGCAGCACCGGCTGGCCGGCCGGCACCCGCTGCAGCCGGCCCTGGCGGCGCGCCAGCACGCCGCCGGAAACCTGCTCGACGTAGCGCGGCGCACGCCGGCCGCTGGCCTCCAGCCAGTCCCAGCCGGCGTCGGTCCACCAGCCACGGTCGTCGTAGCCGCCGTCGTCGACGAACTCGGCGAACTGCGCCCAGGTCACCGGCTGGGCGTCGATCTCGAAGTCGGGCAGCGCGACGGTGTGCGCCCAGCGCTCGGCGTCGGGCACGAAGCCGCCGGGCGCCGAGCCCAGCGTGACGCGGCGCCCGGGCAGGCCGATCGGATCGCGCCGCGCGCGCACCGGCAGGCCCGGCCACAGGCCGCGCTCGAGCAGCGGCGCACAGCGCTCGGGCGCCAGGTCCAGCGCCTGGACGGCCTCGGCCAGCGCCTCGCCCACGCGGTCCTCGTGGTGCAGGGCCAGGCGGAAGACGTAGAGCCCGGCGTCGCTGCCGTCGGCCTTGTCCAGCAGCTCCAGCGTGGTCTCCAGCGTCGCTGCCAGGTAGGCCTGCAGCGTGTCCAGGTCGGGCGCCGGGCCCTGCCAGCGCTCGGCCCGCCCACGCACCGCCGGGTCGAACCACGCGTCGGCATGCTCGTCCAGCGAGGCCAGGCGCGGGCCCTGCGGGTCGGCGGCCTCGCCTCGGCCGCGCTGCACGTGGCGGGCGATCCAGCGCTCCTGGAACCAGCCGGCCTGGCCGGCCAGCCACCAGGGCGGGTCGAAGCCGGCGATGGCGCCGCCGGGCGCCCAGCCCTCGAAGGCCGCCAGCCAGCCCAGCGTGCGGTTGCGCGCGTCCATCAACGCCAGCGACAGCAGGTCGGCGCCGGCGCTGCGCATCGCCGCCGCGTCGTGGACCTGGCGGTCGATCAGGCCGGCGCCGAGCGTGCTCATCGCGGGGCGGGGGTCAGTCGTTGACCGCCGGGCGCACCAGCGACAGGTGGCTGCCGAAGCGCTTGCGGATGGCCGCCTCGATGCCGGCGGCGTCCAGGCCCTGCAACGCCAGCAGCTTGGCCGGGTCGCCATGTTCGATGAACTCGTCGGCCAGGCCCAGGTGCAGCAGCGGCACCGTCAGGCCGGCGGCGGCCAGGCATTCGCCCACCGCGCTGCCGGCGCCGCCGGCGATGCAGCCCTCCTCCACCGTGACCAGCGCGTCGTGGCTGCGCGCCAGCGACAGCACCAGCTCGGCGTCCAGCGGCTTGGCGAAGCGCATGTTGGCCACCGTGGCGTCCAGGTTCTCGGCCGCGGCCAGCGCCGGGTGCAGCAGCGTGCCGAAGGCCAGGATGGCGATGCGCCGCGGCCCGTTGCCGCCACCGGCCGGGGCCAGCGCCGACTCGCGCTTCAGCTCGCCGCGGCCCCAGGGCAGCTCGGCCAGCCCGGGCTCGACCGGCTTGCCGATGCCGGCGCCCCGCGGGTAGCGCACGGCCACCGGGTGGTCGCGGCGGAAGGCGGTGCTCAGGGCCTTGCGGCACTCGTCCTCGTCGGACGGCGTCAGCACCGCCATGTTGGGGATGCAGCGCAGGTAGGCGATGTCGTAGGCGCCGGCATGCGTCGCACCGTCGGCACCGACCAGGCCGGCGCGGTCGAGCGCAAAGGTCACCGGCAGGTTCTGCAGCGCCACGTCGTGGATCAGCTGGTCGTAGCCGCGCTGCAGGAAGGTGCTGTAGATCGCCACCACCGGCTTCAGGCCCTCGCAGGCCAGACCGGCGGCGAAGGTCACGGCGTGCTGCTCGGCGATGCCGACGTCGTGGTAGCGCTTGGGGAAGCGCTGCTCGAACTCGACCATGCCCGAGCCCTCGCGCATCGCCGGGGTGATGGCCACCAGGCGCTCGTCGGCGGCGGCCATGTCGCACAGCCACTGGCCGAAGACCTGGGTGAAGGTCTGCTTGGGCGGCGCGCTCGGCTTGGTCAGGCCCACGCTGGGGTCGAACTTGCCGGGGCCGTGGTAGTTGATCGGGTCGGCCTCGGCCAGCTTGTAGCCGTAGCCCTTCTTCGTGACCACGTGCAGGAACTGCGGGCCCTTCTTGTCGCGCAGGTTCTCCAGCGTGGGGATCAGCGCGTCCAGGTCGTGGCCGTCGATCGGGCCGACGTAGGTGAAGCCCAGCTCCTCGAAGATGGTGCCGGGCACGACCATGCCCTTGGTGTGCTCCTCGAAGCGCTTGGCGAACTCGTACAGCGGCGTGTTCTTCAGCAGGCTCTTGGCGCCCTCGCGCGCCGAGGCGTAGAACTGGCCGCTCATCAGCCGCGCCAGGTGCTTGTTCAGCGCGCCCACCGGCGGGCTGATCGACATGTCGTTGTCGTTGAGGATGACCAGCACGTCGGCCGGGCCCACGCCGTGCGGGCCGCCGCCGTGGTTCAGCGCCTCGAAGGCCATGCCGCCGGTGAGCGCGCCGTCGCCGATCACCGCCACCGCGCGGCGGTGCTCGCCCTTGAGCTTGGCGGCGTGCGCCATGCCCAGCGCGGCCGAGATGCTGGTCGACGAGTGGCCGGTGCCGAAGGTGTCGTACTCGCTCTCGGCGCGGCGCGGGAAGCCGCTGATGCCGCCCAGCTGCTTGAGCGTGGGCATCGCGTCACGGCGGCCGGTGAGCACCTTGTGCGGGTAGGTCTGGTGGCCGACGTCCCAGACGATGCGGTCGTGCGGCGTGTTGTAGACGTAGTGCAGCGCGATGGTCAGCTCCACCGTGCCCAGGTTGGACGACAGGTGGCCGCCGGTCTTGCTGACGCTGTGCAGGATGAAGTCGCGCAGCTCCTGGGCCAGGCGGCCCAGCTCGCCGCGCGACAGGCGGCGCAGGTCGGACGGCGCGTTGATGGTGTTGAGCAGGGAATGCGGCATCGCGTGCGGGCTCGGGTCAGCTTTCGCGGTCGACCACCATGTCGGCCAGCTGGCGCAGGTGGGCGGTGTGGGCCAGACCGCTGCGGTCCAGCGCGGCCAGCGCGTCCTGGTGCAGCGCGCCGGCCTGGCGGCGGGCCTCGTCCAGGCCCAGCACGCTGACGTAGGTCGGCTTGTTGGCGTCCAGGTCCTTGCCGGCGGTCTTGCCCAGCTTGTCGGCGGGCTGGGTCACGTCGAGGATGTCGTCGACGATCTGGAAGGCCAGGCCCAGCGCCGCGCCATAGGCGGACAGCGCGGCCCAGGCCGCCGGCGTGCAGGCGCCGCAGGCCGCGCCCATCAGCACGCTGGCCTGCAGCAGGGCGCCGGTCTTGCGGCGGTGCATGTCGCGCAGCGCGGCCTCGTCCAGCGGCTTGCCGGTGGCGGCCAGGTCGATGGCCTGGCCGCCGGCCATGCCGGCATGGCCGGCGGCACGGGCCAGCAGCGCGCACAGCCGCGCCTGCAGCGCGGCGTCCACGCCCTGCTCGGGCGTCAGCACCTCGAAGGCCAGGGCCTGCATCGCGTCGCCGGCGAGCATCGCCCCGGCCTCGCCGAAGCGCACATGCACCGTGGGCTTGCCGCGGCGCAGCACGTCGTTGTCCATGCAGGGCATGTCGTCGTGGACCAGCGAGTAGGCGTGGATCAGCTCCACTGCCACCGCGGCGCGCAGCGCCGCCTCGCCCTGGCCCTGCACCGCCTCGCAGGCGGCGCGCACCAGCAGCGGGCGCAGGCGCTTGCCGCCATCGAGCACGCCGTAGCGCATGGCCTCGCCCAGGCCGGCCGGCGCGTCGCCGGGCACCCAGCGGTCCAGCGCGTCCTCGACGCGCGCCAGCGCCTCGCGCATCCAGGCATCGAACACCGCGTCGGTCATGCGCCGGTCCAGTCCTTGAGCTGGCCGTCCTCCAGCACCTTGACCTGGTCCTCCACGGCCTGCAGGCGCACGCGGCAGAAGTCCAGCAGCTGGGCGCCGCGCCGGTAGCTGTCGAGCAGGCCGTCCAGCGGCATCTGGCTGCTCTCCATCGCCTGCACCAGCCGCTCCAGCTCGGCCAGGGCGTCCTCGTAGCGGGCGGGCAGGTCGGCAGGGACGCCGGTGGTCGGCTGGGGCTCGGGCATGGGGCTGGGACGCGCGGCGGTGGCAGCGCACATCGTTGGCGGGTGCGCGATTCTAGACACCGGGCGCGCCACCCCGCTGCGGCCCGCGGGCTACAATCCCCAGCTTCGGCCGCCCCTGGGTGGCCGTTTTCATCACCGTTGATCATGCCCACCCGCGGGGCCACCGGGTGGGGGTTCTAGACATCCTAGCTGGAGATCCTGCGGATCATGTCGGACCTGAGCGTCAGTCTCGAAGCTCTCGCGCGCAAGCAACCCCGTGTCGATGACCGGTCGGAGCGCTCGCAACTTTCCGTCACCACCTATTTCTCGGACGAGCTGTTCCGCCGGGAGATGGAGCTGATCTTCCAGCACGGTCCGCGCTACCTGGGGCACGAGCTGTCGGTGCCCGAGGTCGGCGACTACCACGCGCTGCCGCAGGAGGGCGAGGGCCGCGCGCTGGTGCGCACGCCGCAGGGCGTGGAGCTGGTCTCCAACGTCTGCCGCCACCGCCAGGCGGTGATGCTGCGCGGCCGCGGCAACACCCGCGGCACGGCGCCGGGACACGCCGGCGGCAACATCGTCTGCCCGCTGCACCGCTGGACCTACAGCCTCAAGGGCGAGCTGCTGGGCGCGCCGCTGTTCGACCACGACCCCTGCCTGAACCTCGCCAACTACAAGGTGCGGACCTGGAACGGCATGGTCTTCGAGGACAACGGCCGCGACATCGCCGCCGAGCTGGGCCGCATCGGCCCGCGCGCCGAGCTCAGCTTCGAGGGCTATGTGCTCGACAAGGTGCATGTCCACGAGTGCAACTACAACTGGAAGACCTTCATCGAGGTCTACCTGGAGGACTACCACGTCGGCCCCTTCCACCCCGGCCTGGGCCGCTTCGTGACCTGCGACGACCTGAAGTGGGAGTTCAGCCCGCACCACTCGGTGCAGACCGTGGGCATCAACGACTCGCTGCGCCAGGCCGGCTCGCCGGCCTACAAGCGCTGGCACGAGGCGGTGCTGGCGCTGGGCAACGGCGCGCCGCCCAAGCAGGGCGCGATCTGGCTGACCTACTACCCGAACATCATGGTCGAGTGGTACCCGCACGTGCTGGTGGTCTCGACGCTGTACCCCAAGGGGCCGCAGAAGACCGTCAACATGGTGGAGTTCTACTACCCCGAGGAGATCGCCGCCTTCGAGCGCGACTTCATCGAGGCCGAGCAGGCCGCCTACATGGAAACCTGCATCGAGGACGACGAGATCGCCGAGCGCATGGACGCCGGCCGCCGCGCCCTGATGGAACGCGGCGACGACGAGGCCGGCCCCTACCAGAGCCCGATGGAAGACGGCATGCAGCACTTCCACGAGTGGTACCGCCGCGTCATGGGCATCGGCCGCGCGCCGTGGTGAATTGACCCTCGGCCTGCGGGGTACCGCAGGCCACCCCCCGAGGGGGTGGGCGGGGCCGCTCCCAAGCGGCCGCGCGGCCCCCTCGGGGGGCGGCCCGCGGTACCCCGCGGGCCGGGGGCCCAAAGTCAGCGGCCGGAGACCTTGCGCAGCAGCTCGATCAGCATCAGCCGCTCGGCGTGGCTGAGGCGGTCGTCCAGCTCGCGCTCCATCGGCACCGCGGCGGCGGCGCAGGCCTCGGCCAGGCGCCAGCCGGCGTCGGTCAGCACGATGTTGTGGCTGCGGCCGTCGGTGGGGCTGCGCTCGCGGCGGATCAGCGTGCGCTCCTGCAGCCGGTCCAGCAGCAGGGTCAGGTTGGGCGCCGACAGCGCCAGCGCCTGGCCCAGGCGCTTGGGGCTCAGCGGGCCGTTGGCCAGCAGCAGCAGCAGCAGCGAGTACTCGACGCGGCGCAGGCCCAGCGGCGCGCCGACATGGCGGTCGAAGGTGTCGACCGTGGTCAGCCGCGCCTGGGCGATGTGGTAGCCCAGCACCTCGCTGAGCACGCCCAGCGACAGCGCTTCGGCCGGTGCCGCGGCACGGGCCGGTGCGGCCTCGGTCGCCGCCGCGGCAGGCGGGGCCACCGGGCGGCGCCGCCGGCGCGGGGCCGGGGCGACGGCAGGCGCGGATGCCTCGTCGCGGGCCATCACACGGCCAGGAACGGCAGGGCCGCGTCGCGCTGCAGCGCACGGTCCCAGTGGGTGGCGGCCTGCGGCAGCAGCCACTGCAGGCCGAAGCGGGCGCTGTCCAGCCACTGCGCCGCGGGGCGGGCGCCGGCGGCCGGTGCACGCGCCGGGTCCAGCGCGGTGCGGGCGATGCGCGCCCAGGCCCAGGCCAGCAGCGCATGGCCCACGCCGGCCAGCACGTCGTCGGCCGCGCGCAGCGGGTATTCCGCATCGTCGCCGGCCGCGGCCAGCAGGGCCTGCTGCACCCGGGCCCAGGCGGCCAGCTGGCCGTCCAGCGCGTCGGCAAAGGGCTGCAGCGCGGGCTCGGCGCGGCAGCGTACGGCCTCGGCGGCCAGCTCGGCGCGCAGCGCGTCGGCGCGCTGGCCACCGTCGGCCAGCAGCTTGCGCTGCACCAGGTCGATGGCCTGGATCTCGTTGGTGCCCTCGTAGATCATCGCGATGCGGCTGTCGCGCACCGTCTGCTCGATGCCGAACTCGCGCACGAAGCCGTAGCCGCCCCAGACCTGCAGCGCCTCGTCGGCGCTGCGGTGGCCCAGCTCGGTGAACAGGGCCTTGGCCACCGGCGTCAGCAGCGCAACGTGGTCGGCCGCCCGCGCGCGGTGCGCGGCGTCGGGGTGGTGCTCGGACTCGTCGAGCAGCAGCGCGCACCAGTAGGCGACGACACGGCAGGCGTCGGTGCGCGCGCGCAGCGTCCACAGGATGCGGCGCATCGCCGGGTGCCAGGCGATCGGGTCGCCGCCGGGGGCCGGTGCGGCGCCGGCCGGGCGCTGCGGCGCGCGCATCTGCGGGCGCTCGGCGGCGTAGCGCCAGGCGTTCTGCGTCGCCGCCTCCAGGTGGCCCAGGCCCTGCATGGCCACGTGCAGGCGCGCGGCGTTCATCATCAGGAACATCGCCGCCAGGCCGCGGTTCGGCTCGCCGATCAGCCAGCCCTGGGCGCGCTCGAAGCGCATCTGGCAGGTGGCGCTGCCGTGGATGCCCATCTTGTGCTCGATGCCGTCGCAGAACACCGTGTTGCGCGTGCCCGGCTTGCCATCGACACCCGGCAGGACCTTGGGCACGATGGCCAGCGACAGGCCCTTGGTGCCGGCCGGCGCCTCGGGCAAACGGCACAGCACCAGGTGCACCAGGTTGTCGGTGAGGTCGCTGTCGCCGCCGCTGATGAAGATCTTGTGGCCGCTGACCACCACCGGCGCGCCATTGGCCGGCACGCCGCCCCCGGCCAGCTCGGCGCGGGTGCGCACCTGGCCCAGGTCGCTGCCGGCCTGCGGCTCGGTCAGGCACATGGTGCCCAGCCAGGCGCCGCTGGCCAGTTTGTCCAGGTAGCGCTCCCTTAGAGCCGGCACGGCGTGGTGCAGCACCACCTCGTAGGCGCCGTGCAGCAGGCCGGGGTACATGGTCCAGCCATGGTTGGCGGCGGCCAGCATCTCGAACAGCGCCATGTTCAGCAGCTGCGGCAGGCCCTGGCCGCCGGCCTCGGGCGCGCTGGACAGGCCGCCCCAGCCGCCGTCGACGAAGGCCTGGTAGGCCGCCTTGTAGCCGGGCGGCGTGGTCACGCCGGCGGGCGTCCAGGTGCAGCCCTGGCGGTCGCCGTCGGCGTTGCAGGGGGCCAGCACCTCGCCGGCGAAGCGGCCGGCCTGTTCCAGCACCTCGCGCGCGGTGTCGGCGTCCAGGCCGGCGAAATCGGGCTGGGCGGCCCAGCTGGCCGGGGCGTCGAGCACCGCGGTCAGCACCTGCTGCATGTCGGCCACGGGGGCCTGGTAGGTCCACATCGTCGGGGCGTTCTCGTGCGGGTTCAGCCGGCCTTGCGGGCGGCACCCAGGTAGGTCTCGATGACCCGCGGGTCGTCGGCCAGCGCGTCGGCCGGGCCGGACAGCGCGATGGCGCCGGTCTCCAGCACGTAGCCGTGGTCGGCCACCTCCAGCGCGGCGCGGGCGTTCTGCTCGACCAGCAGGATGGAGACGCCCTCCTCGCGCAAGCGCTCGATGATGCGGAAGATCTCGCGCACGATCAGCGGCGCCAGGCCCAGGCTGGGCTCGTCTAGCATCAGCAGCTTGGGGCCGGACATCAGCGCGCGGCCCACGGCCAGCATCTGCCGCTCGCCGCCCGAGAGCGTGCCGGCCAGCTGGCTGCGGCGCTCCTTCAGGCGCGGGAACAGCGCGTAGACGCGCTCCAGCTCGCCGCGCCAGTTGGGCTTGCGCTGGCGCATGGCGCGGAAGCCGCCCAGCACCAGGTTGTCCTCCACCGGCATGGTGCCGAACAGCTCGCGCTTCTCGGGCACCAGGGCCAGGCCCAGCATCACGCGCTCCTCCAGCGTCACGTCGGCCAGGTCCACGCCGTCGAAGACGATGCGCCCGCGCGCCGGCAGCACCGCCATCAGCGCGTTCAGCGTGGTGCTCTTGCCGGCGCCGTTGGGGCCGATGATGGTCACCACCTGGCCGGCGGCCAGCTCGAAGTCCAGTCCGGTCAGCACCTCGGCGCGGCCGTAGCCGGCGTGCAGGTCGCTCACCTTCAGCAGGGGTTGGCTCATGTCAGTGTTCCGTGCCCAGGTAGGCGGCGCGCACGATGGGGCTGGCCTGCACCTCGGCCGGCGTGCCCTCGATCAGCTTGGTGCCGAACTCCATCACCACGATGCGGTCGGTCAGGCCCATCACGAAGTCCATGTCGTGCTCGACCAGCAGGATGCTCAGGCCCTCGGCCTTGAGCTGGCGCAGCACCTCGGCCAGCGCCTGCTTCTCCTTGTGGCGCAGGCCGGCGGCGGGCTCGTCCAGCAGCAGCAGGGCCGGGTCGGTGCACAGCGCGCGGGCAATCTCCATCAGCCGCTGCGGGCCCAGCGCCAGGTTGCCGGCCAGCTCGTGCATCTTGTCCGCCATGCCGATGCGGGCGAGCTGGGCCTCGGCCTCGGCGAACAGGCGCTTCTCCTCGGCGCGGTCCAGCCGCAGCATGGCGCGCAGCGGGCCGCTGCGGGTGCGCAGGTAGCCGCCCAGGGCGACGTTCTCGAGCACCGTCATCTCCGGCACCATCTTGACGTGCTGGAAGGTGCGCGAGACGCCGCGCTCGGCGATCTGCCGCGCGCCCAGGCCGCCCACCGTCTGGCCGCGGAAGCGCACCGTGCCGCTGGTCAGCGACAGCACGCCGGTGATCAGGTTGAAGGTGGTGCTCTTGCCGGCGCCGTTGGGGCCGATCAGGCCGACGATGTCGCCGGCGCGGATGCTGAAGCTGACGTCGTTGACCGCCACCAGGCCGCCGAAGGCCTTGCGCACCGCGTCCACCTCCAGCAGCAGCTCGCCGCGGGCGGGCTTGTCGCGCGCCGGCAGCTTGGGCGCGCCGTCCCAGTCGCGCACGCGCTGGCGCGCCGGCAGCAGCCGGGTGACGAAGGTCCACAGCCCGTCGGGCGCGTACTTCAGCACCGCGATGAGCACCAGGCCGAAGACGATGATCTCGAAGTTGCCGCTGGTGCCGATCAGCTTGGGCAGCAGCACCTGCAGCTGGTCCTCGACGATCTTGACCACGCCGGCGCCCAGGAAGGCGCCCCAGACATGGCCGACACCGCCCAGCACCGCCATGAACAGGAACTCGATGCCCTTGTTCAGCCCGAAGGGCGAGGGGTTGACGGTGCGCTGGAAATGGGCGAACAGCCAGCCCGAGATGGCCGCCAGCACCGCCGCCAGCACGAAGGCCACCACCTTGTAGCGGAAGGTCGAGATGCCCATGGCCTCGGCCATGGTGGTGCCGGTCTTCAGCGAGCGGATGGCGCGGCCCGGCCGGCTGTCCAGCAGGTGGGTGACGGCCAGCGCGGCGGCCAGCGCGAAGATCCAGATCAGCACGTAGATGCCGCGGCCCGAGCCCAGGCTGACGCCGGCCAGCGTGATCGGCGGCACGCCCAGGATGCCGTCGTACTTGCCCAGGAACTCCATGTTGGAGATGGTGTAGTAGATCGTCAGGCCCCAGGCGATGGTGGCCAGCGGCAGGTAGTGGCCGGACATGCGCAGCGTGATCGCGCCCAGCACCAGGGCGACGACGATGCTCAGGCCCACGCCGACGATCAGCGTCAGCCAGGGCGAGACCCCCAGCTTCACCGCCAGGAAGGCGGCGGTGTAGGCGCCGACCCCGACGAAGGCGGCCTGGCCGAAGCTGGTCAGGCCGGCCACGCCGGTGAGCAGGACCAGGCCCAGCGCGACCAGCGCGTAGATGCCGATGTAGTTGAGCTGGGTGATCCAGAACTCGGGCAGTGGCAGCGCCGGCAGCGCCAGCATCACCAGCGCGAACAGCGGGAAGGCGAACTTGTTCATGGTGTGGGGAACCCCGGCCCGGTCAGTGTTCTTCGGTGTGCGGGTCGCGCAGCGAGCGCCACAGCAGCACCGGGACGATGGAGCCGAAGACGATGACCTCCTTGAAGGCGCTGGCCCAGAAGGAGCCGAAGCTCTCCAGCAGGCCCACGCCCAGCGCGCCGATCAGCGCCTGCGGGTAGCTGGACAGGCCGGCGAACACCGCGGCGACGAAGCCCTTCAGGCCGATCAGGAAGCCCGAGTCGTAGAACACCGTGGTCGTCGGCCCGATCAGCAGGCCCGACAGCGCGCCGATGAAGGCGGCCAGGGTCAGCGTCAGGCGGCCGGCGCCGTCCGACGAGATGCCCATCAGCCGCGCGCCCAGGCGGTTGACCGCGGTGGCGCGCAGCGCCTTGCCCCACAGCGCCCGCTCGAAGAACAGCCACAGCGCGACGATCAGCGCGATCGAGGCCAGGAAGATGATCACCGCCTGGCCGCTGAGCGTGAGCGGCCCGAGCGCGAAGCGCTCCTCCCAGAAGCTGGGGTTGCGGAAGCCCTCGGCGCCGAAGAAGAACAGCGCCAGCCCGGTCAGCGCGAAGTGCACGCCGACCGAGACGATCAGCAGCACCAGCGAGGTGGCATCGGCCAGCTTCTGGTAGGCGAGCTTGTAGATCAACCCGCCGAAGGGCGTGACCAGGGCCAGCGTCAGCAACGCCTGGACCAGCATCGAGAACTTCTGCGGCGCGGCCCAGATGGCCAGTGCCGACACCAGCACCGGGTAGCCCAGGGTGTTGGCGAGCTGGCGCAGCAGCCGCGCCGGCGCCGCGCGGTGGCGCAGCCCGTGGGCCAACTCGGCCACGGCCGCCGCCGCCGCCAGGGCCAGCAGGAACCACACCGTGCCGGGCACCTGGCCCTGCTGCAGCATGGCCAGCGTCAGCGCGCCGAAGGCGACGAACTCGCCCTGCGGGATGAAGATGATGCGCGTGACGGCGAACACCAGCACGGTGGCCAGCGCCAGCAGCGCGTAGACCGCGCCGTTGGTCACGCCGTCGAGGGCGAGGATGCTTGCAATCGAGAGGTCCATGCTGGCCCCAGAGGAAGGTGCGCCGCCCGGCCCGGCGGATCAGATTCGTTGCCAACGGGCACCGCCGCCAACCAAGCGGACGCCGCGGAACCGGCTCCGCCGGGCCGCTGGCGTCGCCCCCTGGAGGGGGGCGGCGAAGCCGGTAGGGGGTGGGCCTAGTTCGCCAGGGCGAACTCGCCGTTCTTCACCGTCAGCATCACCCCGGTCTCCAGGGTGTAGCCCCAGTGGTCGTCCTTGGTCCAGTTCATGATGCCGTGGGCGAACACCGTGCGTCCCATGCCCTCGATGGCGTCCTTGAGGGCGCTGCGGAACTCGGGCGTGCCGGGCTTGGCCTTCTTCAGGGCCACCGGCACCACCTTCTCCAGCACGATCAGCGCGTCGTAGGCATGGCCGGCGAACTGGTTGGCCGTGCCGGCGCCGTAGGCCTTGTCGTACTTGGCGACGAAGTCCATCGCCAGCTGCTTGCTGGGGTGGCTGTCGGGCAGCAGGTTGCCCACCACGGCCGGACCGGAGACGACGAAGCTGCCCTCGACGTCCTTGCCGCCGATGCGCATCAGGTCCTTGGTCGCCGCGGCGTGGGTCTGGTAGATCTTGCCCTTGTAGCCGCGCTCGACGATGGCCTTGTGCGGCATCGCCGCGCCCGAGCCCGAGGCCACCACCAGCACCGCGTCGGGGTGGGCCGAGACCAGCTTCAGCGCCTGGGCGGTGACGCTGGTGTCGGCGCGGGCGAAGCGCTCGGTGGCCACGATCTTGATGCCGTTCTTCTCGGCCTCGGCGGTGATCGCGCCCAGCCACTGCTCGCCGTAGGCGTCGGTGTAGCCCAGGAACCCGATGGTCTTGATGCCCTGCTTCTTCATCAGGTTGACCATGGCATGGGCCATGACTGCATTGCTCTGCGGCAGGCGGAAGCTCCAGGCGTCCTTGCCCGGCGGCAGGCCGATCGGCGTGGCGGCCAGCTGCACGGTCTTGCTCTCCAGCGCGACGTCGGCCATCGCGATGCCCACCGGCGTGGCCGCCGAGCCGATGATGATGTCGACCTTGTCCTCGGTGACGAAGCGGCGCGCGTTCTGCACGCCCTTGGTCGGGTCGGTGGCGTCGTCGAGGATGGTCATCTTGACCTTCTCGCCCGCGATGGTGGCCGGCCACAGCTTGAACTGGTTGTTCATCGGGATGCCCAGGCCCGAGGCCGGGCCGGTCAGCGGCAGGCTGACGCCGATGGTGATGTCGGCCAGCGCGGGCGTGGCAATGGCGGCCAGCGCGGTGGCGGCGGCGAGCAGGGTCTTCTTGAACGTCGTCATGGTCTGCGTCTCCTTGCAGGCGGGGGTGGTCATCAGAGGCGGCTCACAGGCACAGCGCCTTGATGTCTTCGGGGATGGGGATGGCCTTGATGCGGTCGGGGTTGGCCGGGTCGCGCTGGCAGAAGGCGCGCACCTCGGTGCCCTCGCAGAGCACGTCGTCGCCGCGCCGCACCACGTGGCGGTGGCGGAAGGTCTTGATCGCCCACTCCTCGACGGTGGTGTGGACCTCGATCGTCTCGCCGTAGGTGGCGGCCTTCAGGAAGCGGGTGTGGATCTCCAGCAGCGGCGTGCCGATGATGCCGCGCGTCTTCACCAGCTCGCGCCAGGGCGGCACGCCGCAGGCCATGAAGAAGGCCAGCGAGGCGGTGTCCATCCACTTGCTGAAATTGGGGAAGAAGACGATGCCGGCGGGGTCGCAGTCGCCGAAGCAGACGTCGACGCGGTGGATGTGCACCTTGCTCATGGCCTCAGCCCTTGTTCGGAAGGATCAGGAAGGGGTCGGCCGCGCCGCCCTCGTACAGCGCCTCGACCAGCGCCGCCCGGTGCGTCAGCACCGCGCGCTGGTTGATCGAGCCCTTGTCGGTGACCTCGCCGCGGTCGATGGCCGGCGGCTCGGCCAGCACGTGCAGGCGGGCGACGCGGTTGGCGCTGCCGGTCGAGTCCTTCCACAGCCGGTCGGCCAGGGCCTGGAAGAAGGCGCGCACCACCGGGTGGTGCAGCACCTCGGGGAAGGGCACGTCCTCGCCCAGGCCGGCCAGCTTGCGGCACTCGTCGGGGCGCGGGAAGATCAGGGCCCCCACGTCGTCGCGGTTCAGGCCGGTGATCACCGCATCCTGCACGCAGGGGTCGCCGGCCAGGGTGATCTTGGCGCGCAGCGGGCCCACGCTGACGAAGGTGCCGGTGGACAGCTTGAAGTCCTCGGCGGTGCGGCCGTCGAACAGCAGGCCCAGTTGCGGCCGCTCCGGGTCGACCCATCTGGCGGCGTCGCCGGTGCGGTAGAAGCCCTCGGCGTCGAAGGCGTCGGCGGTCTGCTCGGGGTTGCGCCAGTAGCCCGGCATCACGTTGGGGCCGCGGAAGCGGATCTCGGCCTTGTCGCCGGTCGACGCGTCCTTGACCAGCTTGACCTCGACGCCCGGCACCGGCAGGCCGATGTGGCCCGAGCGCACCGCCGTGCCCACCGCGAAGGTGCAGGCCGGCGCGGTCTCGGTCATGCCCAGGCCGGTGATGATGCGCACGCGCTCGCCGGTGGCCGCCTCGGCATGGGCCTCCAGCTTGTCCCAGACCGGCTGGCTCAGCCCGGCGCCGGCGAACATGATGGCCTGGCAGCGCTTGAACAGGGTGTCGCGCAGCAGCGGGTCGCTGTCCATCGCGGTGGCGATCTCCTCCAGACCCTTGGGCACGTTGAAGTAGATCGTCGGCGAGATCTCGCGCAGGTTGCGCAGGGTCTCGGCGATGCCCTTGGGCGTGGGCTTGCCGTCGTCGATGTACAGCGTGCCGCCGTTGTACAGCGTGATGCCGACGTTGTGGTTGCCGCCGAAGGTGTGGTTCCAGGGCAGCCAGTCGACCAGCACCGGCGGCTCCTCGCCCAGGAAGGCCAGGCACTGGCGCAGCATCTGCTGGTTGGCGCAGAGCATGCGGTGGGTGTTGACCACGCCCTTGGGCGCCTTGGTCGAGCCCGAGGTGAAGAGGAACTTGGCGATGGTCTCCGGCCCCACGGCGGCGTGGGCGGCGGCCAGGGTCTCGCCGGGCACGCCGAACAGCAGGCTGCCGAAGGCCCGCACGTCGCGCCCGGCCAGCAGGCCGGCCTCGGCCACCTCGGCCAGGCCGTCGGTGAAGACCACCGGCACGTCGGCCGGCACCACCGCGTCGATGGCCTTGGCGTAGGCCGGGCCGCTGGCGAAGACCAGGCCCGGCGTGACGATGCCCAGGATGTGGCGCAGCTTGCCGTAGTCCTGCGAGATCAGCGAGTAGGCCGAGGACACCGGCGCATAGGGCACGCCGGCCCACATCGCCGCCAGCGCGATGGTCAGGTACTCCAGGTCGTTGTCCGACAGGATGGCCAGCGGCCGCTCGACCGACAGGCCCAGGTCGACCAGCGACTGGCCCACCGCCTGCACCCGCCGCAGCATCTGCGCGTAGCTGATGCGCCGCCAGTCGCCGCCAGCCACCCGCTTGGCGACGAAGGTGCGGTCGGGCGCGTCCTGGGCCCACTGTTCCAGGCTGTCGGTCAGGCGGTCGGGGAACCAGCGCAGTTCCTCGGTCGAGCGCAGCACCACGCTGCCGTCGGGCCGCTGCTCGATGCTGGCTTCCAGGCAGCCGCCGACGGCGGCGTCACGGTAGTTGGCCATGCCCTGTCTCCTGCGGCGGGCTCAGCCCTTGACGACCTTGCCGGCGCGGCCGTCCAGGAAGGCGCGCAGCCGGTCCTGGGCCTCGGGGGTGTTGCTGGCGGCGGCGGCCATCAGCGCCTCGGTGAACAGGCCCTCGCCGGGCGACTGCTCGACGATGCGCGGCAGCGCGTGCATCACCGCGAAGGCGGTCATCGGCGCGTTGGCGGCCATCTTGCGCGCCAGCGCGATGCCCTTGGCCAGACCTTCGCCGTCGGCCACGCGGTACTGCACCAGGCCGGCGCGCTCGCCCTCGTCGGCGTCGTAGACGCGGCCGGTCAGCATCATGTCGGCCATGCGCGCGGTGCCCATCAGGCGCGGCACGCGCACCGAGCCGCCACCGCCGACGAAGATGCCGCGCTGGCCCTCGGGCAGGCCGAAGTAGGCCGAGTCCTCGGCGACGCGGATCTGGCAGGACGCCGCCAGCTCCAGCCCGCCGCCGACCACCGCGCCGTGCAGCACCGCCACCACCGGCACGCGGCCGAACTGGATCGCGTCGAAGGCGGCGTGCCACATGCGCGAGTGCAGGATGGCGGCGTGGATGTCGCGCTCGACCAGCTCCGACAGGTCCAGCCCGGCGCAGAAGTGGTCGCCGGCACCGCTGACGACCACCGACTTGACCTCGGCCGGCAGGTTGGTGAACGCGGTGTGCAGCTGCTGCACCAGGCCGTCGCTGATGGCGTTGCGCTTGGCCGGGCGGTTCAGCTGCAGGTGCAGCACCGGACCGGACTGGGTGATGGACAGCAGGTCCAGCGTGGCCAGCAGGCCGCTGGCGGGGGCGAAATCGGTGGACATGGGCGGACCGTGTGGCGTGCGTGAAGTGGCGGGAATTTAGTTCAGACTCTGAACTTAAAAACCAGGGGAAACCCGAACAATGCTGCACCGCATCAGGCGCAGAATCGCGGTCCCAAGCCGTCTGCCGACCACAGTAATTCCAACGCTTAAGCATTGGAGCGCACCATGAAGCACGAAGACCTGATCGCCATCGACATCCACACGCACGCCGAGGTGTCGTGCTGGAACCCCTTCGACAACTACGGCGAGGAGTACGACCGCGCCGCCGACAAGTACTTCGGTTCCAACCGCCGGCCGACCATCGACGAGACGGTGGCCTACTACCGCGAGAAGAAGATCGGCCTGGTGATGTTCACGGTGGACAGCGAGAGCCAGCTGGGCCGCCGCCGCATCCCCAACGAGGAGATCTGCGAGGCCGCGCAGAAGAACAGCGACATGATGGTCGCCTTCGCCAGCATCGACCCGCACAAGGGCAAGATGGGCGCGCGCGAGGCCAGCCGGCTGATCGAGGAGCACGGCGTCAAGGGCTTCAAGTTCCACCCGACCGTGCAGGGTTTCCTGCCCTACGACAAGATGGCCTGGCCGATCTACGAGGTCATCGCCGAGCACAAGCTGCCGGCCATCTTCCACAGCGGCCACTCGGGCATCGGCAGCGGCATGCGCTGCGGCGGCGGCCTGCGCCTGCAGAACAGCAACCCCATGCTGCTGGAGGACGTGGCCATCGACTTCCCGGACATCCAGATCGTCGTCGCCCACCCCAGCTGGCCCTGGCAGGACGAGGCGCTGAGCCTGGCGCTGCACAAGCCCAATGTCTGGATCGACCTGTCGGGCTGGAGCCCCAAGTACTTCCCGCAGCAGCTGGTGCAGTACGCCAACACCCTGCTGAAGGACCGCATGCTCTTCGGCAGCGACTACCCGCTGATCACGCCCGAGCGCTGGATGGCCGACTTCAAGGAGGCCGGCTTCAAGGACAAGGTGCAGCCGCTGATCCTGAAGGAAAACGCCAAGCGCCTGCTCGGCTTTGCGTGACCGGGTGGGCGCACGCGCCCTGCCCCGCTAGCGCTGGCCGTAGCTGGCGGCCATGCCGGCGCGCACGTCCATCTGCACGCCGTAGGGCGGGATAGGGTAGCGCAGGCCGTTGGCCGACAGGTGCTTGAGCCCGTCGACGGCCTTGGCCAGCTGCGCCGGCTTCAGCGCCAGCAGCAGTTCGTCGTCGGGCACGCCGCCGTAGCGGCGCTCGGGGAAGCAGGGCAGCGCCAGGCTGGGCTCGCCGGTGGCCAGGGCCCGGCCCCAGGAGTCGGCGCAGGCCGACTCGCCCACCGCGCCCCATTCCAGCTTCTTGTAGCCAGCCCACTGCAGGCCGTTGATCAGCAGGATCATCTGCGCCGGGTTGGCATAGACCAGGGCGATGTCCGGCGCCGGCAGGCGGCCGGCGGCCAGCGGCGAGACGGCCATCGCCTGCCAGCGACCGTGCGGCACGCAGGTCATCGCGCGCTGGTGGGCGGCGGCGTCGGCATCGGTGGCGAACCAGACGCCGGTGAACTGCTTGCCGGCCCGGAAGTCGGCGTCCTGCGGCGCCAGGCCCAGCACCGCGCGGCACTGCGCGCCCACCAGGTCGTCGGCGGTGATGCCGACAGTGAAGCCCAGGCGCGCGGCCTGGCCGACGATCTGGTCGGCGGTGTGCACCGTGCCCTTCGGCCGGCGGATGCGCGGCACCGCTTCCATGGCCGCCACCGTCTCGAACAACTGCATCGCCACCGGCGTGGTCTTCAGGCGCAGCAGGCGGTAGAGCTCGTCGACCAGGGCGGCCAGATCGAGGGCGGGTGAGGTGGCGGCGTCGGTCATGGGCTGGCTCCGGCCGCAGACGGCCGGCGGCCACCCGGCACGGCGCCGGAGGGCGCCGCCCGGCCAGCATAGGCGCGGCGCGGCCGCGCGCCCTGGCGCGCACGTGACGCCCGCGCCCGCGGAAAACCCGCAGACCGGACCGCCGCCGCGCCACCAAGCCCAGGACCGACCTATCGAAACCGGTGCCCACAAAGCAAAACAGGAGCACCGAGGTGCTCCTGCTTCGCGTATCTGGCGTCCCCTAGGGGATTCGAACCCCTGTAATCACCGTGAAAGGGTGGTGTCCTAGGCCTCTAGACGAAGGGGACAGAGTTCGAAGTATGCAACAGCGCGGCGGTTGGTGGAGGTAAGCGGGATCGAACCGCTGACCTCTTGCATGCCATGCAAGCGCTCTCCCAGCTGAGCTATACCCCCGTGAGCTGCGCTGTTGCACAAGAAAGACCGGCATCGCCGGCGCTTCCCACGTCACCCCGCTGCGTTGCAGCAAGGCGCCGATTTTTTGGCGTCCCCTAGGGGATTCGAACCCCTGTAATCACCGTGAAAGGGTGGTGTCCTAGGCCTCTAGACGAAGGGGACTGGAATGCTCCGTCATCTCGAACGGCGCCACGCACCTTGAAGGTGGTGGAGGTAAGCGGGATCGAACCGCTGACCTCTTGCATGCCATGCAAGCGCTCTCCCAGCTGAGCTATACCCCCGGCGCCGTTCAAGCGAGTCCATGACTATAGCACAGCTTTCAAACGTGCTGCAAGCGCTCCAGCACGGTCGCGCGATCGAACAGCGCGACGACCGCGTCGACCGACGGCGTCTGCGTGCGGCCGCACAGCAGCACGCGCAGCGGGATGGCCAGCTGCGGCATCTTCAGCTTGTGCTCGGCCAGCGTGTCCTTCAGCGCCTGGGCGATGGCGGCCTTGTCCCAGGCGCCCTGCCCCGGCTCGCCCAGCGCGGTCAGGCGGCCGCGCAGGGCCTGCAGGCCGGGGCGCACCGCGTCGGTGACGTGGGCCGCCAGGTCCTCTGCGGACGGCGCGACCGGCACGAAGTACATCGCGATCCAGTCGGCCAGCTCGACGGTGGTGCTGCAGCGGTCCTTGAACAGCGCGCACATCGGCACCAGGCGCGCGGCGTCCACGCCGGCCACGCCGCGCGCGGCCAGTTGCTGCGCCACCAGGCCCGCCAGCCGCGTGTCGTCGGCCTGCTTGATGTGGTGGGCGTTGACCCAGGCCAGCTTGGCCGCGTCCCACTGCGCCGGGCTCTTGGACAGGTGCGAGCCGTCGAACCAGGCCACCATCTGATCCAGCGTGAACAGCTCCTCGTCGCCATGGCTCCAGCCCAGGCGCGCCAGGTAGTTCAGCATGGCCTCGGGCAGGTAGCCGGCCTCCTCGTAGGCGGTGACGCTGACCGCACCGCGCCGCTTGGACAGCTTCTGCCCGTCCTCGCCGAGGATGATCGGGCAGTGGCCGAAGGCCGGCAGCGGTGCGCCCAGGGCCTGGAAGATGTTGATCTGCCAGGGCGTGTTGTTGATGTGCTCGTCGCCGCGGAAGACGTGGGTGATGCCCATGTCCCAGTCGTCGACCACCACGGCGAAGTTGTAGGTCGGCACGCCCAGCGTGCCCTCGGGCGCGCCTTCCGGTGGCGGCCGCAGGATGATCAGGTCGTCGATCTCGGCGTTGGCGATGCTGATCGGGCCCTTGACCAGGTCGTCCCAGGTGACGATGCCGTCTAGCGGGTTGGCGAAGCGCACCACCGGCTTCACGCCCTCGGGCACCGGCGGCAGCACCTTGCCGGGCGCCGGGCGCCAGCGGCCGTCGTAGTGCGTCTTCTCGCCGCGCGCGCGCTGGGCCTCGCGCATCGCGTCCAGGTCCTCGGGCGTGCAGTAGCAGCGGTAGGCGGTGCCGGCGGCCAGCATCTGCTCGACGACGGCGTGGTAACGCGCCAGGCGCTGCATCTGGTAGAACGGCCCCTCGTCGTGGTTCAGCCCCAGCCAGCGCATCGAGGCCAGGATCTGGTCCACCGAATCCTGCGTCGAGCGGGCCACGTCGGTGTCCTCGATGCGCAGGATGAACTGGCCGCCGTGGTGGCGGGCATAGGCCCAGGAATACAGCGCGGTGCGCGCGGTGCCCAGGTGCAGGAAGCCGGTGGGCGAGGGAGCGATGCGGGTGCGGACGGTGGTGGTCATGGATCAGAGGGCGCCGAGGCCGCGCTGCAGGTCGTCGGTGATGTCGTCCACGTGCTCCAGGCCGACAGCCAGGCGGATCAGGCCCTGGCCGATGCCGGCGGCCTGGCGCTGGGCCTCGGTCAGCCGGCCGTGCGAGGTGGTGGCCGGGTGGGTGATGATGGACTTGGTGTCGCCCAGGTTGGTGGCGATGCTGAGCACACGGGTGCTGTCGATGACCTGGAAGGCCGCGGCGCGCGCGGCCTCGGCGCCCTCGGCGCGCACGTCGAAGGACAGCACCGCCCCGCCCAGGCCGCTTTGCTGGGCCATGGCCAGCGCGTGCTGCGGGTGCGAGGCCAGGCCGGGGTAGTGCACGCGGGCGACGGCCGGATGCGCCTCCAGCCAGCGCCCGACGGCCAGCGTGGCCTCGCTCTGCGCCTTCATGCGCAGGTGCAGCGTCTCCATGCCCTTGAGCACGACCCAGGCGTTGAACGGCGCCAGCGTCATGCCGGCGGTGCGCACCACCGGCGCGAAGACCTCGTGGACCAGCTTGGCCGAGCCGCACAGCGCGCCGGCCATCACCCGGCCCTGGCCGTCCAGGTACTTGGTGGCGGCGTGCATCACCACGTCGGCGCCCAGGGCCAGCGGCCGCTGCAGCGCGGGCGAGCAGAAGGTGTTGTCCACCGCCAGCAGCGCACCGGCGCCATGGGCCAGGTCGGCCAGCGCGCGGATGTCGCAGACCTCGGTCAGCGGGTTGGTCGGCGTCTCGGCGAACAGCAGCCGGGTGTTCGGGCGCAGCGCGTCGCGCCACTCGGCCAGGTCGGTCTGCGAGACGAAGCTGGTCTCCACGCCGAACTTGCCGAACTCCTTGGCGAACAGCCCGATCGTCGAGCCGAAGACCGAGCGCGAGCACACCACATGGTCGCCGGCCTTGAGCAGCGCCATGGCCAGCAGCAGGATGGCGCTCATGCCGGTGGACGTGGCGATCGCCGCCTCGGCGCCCTCCATCGCCGCCAGCCGGGCCTCGAAGCTGCGCACCGTCGGGTTGCTGGTGCGCGAGTAGGTGAAGTCCTCCATCTGCGCGAAGCGCCGCGCCGAGGTCTCGGCGTCGGGCTGCACATAGGCGCTGGTCAGGAACAGGCCCTCGGAGTTCTCGCCGTGCTGGCTGGGCGCCAGCGCGGTGCGCACCGCCAGGGTCTCGGGGCGCAGCCCGGCGGGCAGCTGGGCGCGCGCCAGGCGCGCGGCTTCGGAGTCGCGGTCGGTCATGCGGCAGTGAGGATCAGGACGCGTCGGCGCGGCTTTGCAGCGTCAGACGGGTGCGCGCGGCGCTGTCCTCGTCGTCCTTGCGCGCCTCGGTGCGCTGGTTCTGGATGGCTTCGAAGTCGGCGGCGCTGACGTCGCCGGTGATGTAGTGGCCGTCGAAGCAGCTGGCCTCGAAGCCCTTGATCGCCGGGTTGAGCTGGCCGACCACGCGCTTCATCGCGTCCACGTCCTGGTAGATCAGCGCATCGGCGCCGATGTAGGCGCGGATCTCCTCCATCGTGCGGCCGTGGGCGATCAGCTCGGCCGAGGTCGGCATGTCGATGCCGTAGACGTTGGGGTAGCGCACCGGCGGCGCGGCCGAGGCCATGTAGACCTTGCGCGCGCCGGCCTCGCGGGCCATCTGCACGATCTCCTTGCTGGTCGTGCCGCGCACGATGCTGTCGTCGACCAGCAGCACGTTGCGGCCCTTGAACTCCAGGCCGATGGCGTTGAGCTTCTGGCGCACGCTCTTCTTGCGCGTCTGCTGGCCCGGCATGATGAAGGTGCGGCCGACGTAGCGGTTCTTCACGAAGCCCTCGCGGTAGGGCTTGCCGATCTTCTGCGCCAGCTGCATCGCGCTGGGCCGGCTGCTCTCGGGGATCGGGATGACCACGTCGATCTCCGACGGCGGCATGGTGTTGATCACCCGCTGCGCCAGCGTCTCGCCCAGGTTCAGCCGCGCCTGGTAGACCGAGATGCCGTCGATCACCGAGTCGGGCCGCGCCAGGTAGACGTACTCGAACATGCAGGGGTTCAGCGCCGGCGACTCGGCGCACTGCTCGGCGTGCACGCGGCCGTCCAGGTCGATGAAGATGGCCTCGCCGGGCGCCACGTCGCGCACCGGGTGGTGGCCGGTGCCTTCCAGCGCCACGGTCTCGCTGGCCACCATCACCTCCTTGCCACCGCCCTCGCCGGCCGGCAGGTCCATCTCGCCGAAGACCAGCGGGCGGATGCCGTAGGGGTCGCGGAAGGCCAGCAGGCCGTAACCGGCGATCAGCGCGATCACCGCGTAGGAGCCACGGATGCGCTTGTGCACCGCGCGCACGGCACGGAAGATCAGCTCGGGCGTCAGCGTCTTGGCGTCGCGGCCGGCCAGCTCCATCTCGTGGGCCAGCACGTTGATCAGCACCTCGGTGTCGCTGCCGGTGTTGATGTGGCGGCGGTCGATGTCGAACAGCTCGGCCTTCAGCGCGTGGGCGTTGGTCAGGTTGCCGTTGTGCACCAGCACGATGCCGTAGGGCGCGTTGACGTAGAAGGGCTGGGCCTCTTCCTCGTTGTAGGCGTTGCCGGCGGTCGGGTAGCGCACCTGGCCCAGGCCCACCGGGCCGGGCAGCGCCCGCATGTTGCGGGTGCGGAACACGTCCTTGACCATGCCGCGGGCCTTGTGCATGAAGCACTGCGTGCCCTGCATGGTGACGATGCCGGCCGCATCCTGGCCGCGGTGCTGCAGCAGCAGCAGCGCGTCGTAGATGAGCTGGTTGACCGGGGCCTTGGAAATCACGCCAACGATGCCGCACATGGTGGGAAGCGTCCTGGAGAAAGTCGGGAAAGGGGGAAGACGGGTCGGGCGGCGGGTCAGCCGGCCGGCAGGTGGCGCGCCACCGCGCCGGGCAGCACCGGCTTGAGGCCCTGCAGCGCGGCGCCCAGCCAGGCCGCGCCGTGCGAATCCTGCCAGGCCGGCGCACGGGCCGCCGGCGTCAGGGCCACCACGGTGGCCAGCGCCAGCAGCAGCACCGCGCCGCGCAGCAGGCCGAAGCCGGCGCCCAGGGTGCGGTCCAGCGCGGTCAGCGGCGTGGCATGCACGATCAGGCGCAGCAGCCGCGCCAGCAGCGCCCAGGCCAGCAGCGCCAGCAGGAAGGTGGCAGCGAAGGCCGCACCCTGGTGCAGGGCCGAGCCCGGCGTGCCGATGGGCACCCAGGCCCCGACCTGGCCGGCGAACAGCTGGGCCGCGACATAGGCCGCCACCCAGCCCAGCAGCGACATCAGCTCGAACACGAGCCCGCGCCACAGCCCGACTGCCACCGACACGGCCAGCACCGCGGCCAGGGTCCAGTCGACCCAGCCGATGGCGCCGAGCGCGGCGCCGGCGGACGCGGTGGCTTCGTTCACAGCGTCAGGATGGCCGCCGGCAGGCCCGCGGCCTTGATGCGCGCCGCGGCCTTGTCGGCCTCGGCCTTGCTGGCGAAGGGGCCGACGCGCACGCGGGTGCGCTTGGCGCCGTCGGCCTCGACGACCTGGGTGTAGGTCTTCAGGCCCAGCTTCTCCAGCTTGTGGCGGGCCTCGGCCAGCTTGCCGGCGTCGGCGTAGGCACCGACCTGCACCACGACGCGGGCGCCGGGTGCGCTGGCGGACGGCTGGCCCTCGAGCAGGGCCTTGGCACGCGCGCCGTCGTCGGCCGGGCGCGACGCGGGCTTGTCCTGGGGCCGTTCAGCCGGCTTTTCGGCGTGCTTCTCGGGCGGCTTCTCGACGGGCCTGGGCTTGTCGGCGGGCGGCTTGCTGGCCGCAGGCGGCTGGACCGGCGGCTTGCTGGCGGCCGGGGCGACGGCCGGCGGCTTGCTCGACGCCGGCGCCGGCAGTTCGCGGCCCTGCTCGCCCAGGCGCTCGGTGATCTCGGCCGGGCGTGCCGGCACCACGGGCTCGGCGGGTGCCTCGGCCGGCAGCGCCGGCGCGGCGGCGACCACCGCGCCCGAGGCCGGCGCCAGCGCCGGCGCGGCCGCCGGCAACTGCAGCGGCGGCAGGCCGTCCTTGCGCGGGATCTCGATCGGGATGTTCACCGGGATCGGCCGCGGCTGGGTCTCGAACAGCAGCGGAAAGCCCACGATGCCGACGCCCAGCAGCACGGTGGCGCCGATCAGGCGCCGGCGGGCCCGGATGCGCGCGGCGGCGACGGCGTCCGCAGGCGCCACGGCGGGCGGCTCCTGGGCGTTGTCGGGATGGCGCTGGAGGAAGGAAAGCAGACCCATGCGGGACAGGGGCCGCGGACCGCGCGGTGAAGAAGGACCCGCCCCGTGGGGACGGCACCGGGGCCGGGCGCCGGCGCGTGGCGCCGACGCACCCGTCTCAACCCAGGTGCCGGGCCGCCAGACGGGGCAGGCCGTTCTTCAGCACGCCGCCCACGGTGAAGAACGAGCCGAAGACGACGATTCTATCAGCCGGGTCCGCCGCGGCCGCCGCGGCCTGCAGCGCCTCGGCCGGCGAGGCGTGGCGCGAGACAGCCGGCGCGCGCGCGCCCGCGGCCTGGCGCAGCACCGCCTCCAGCTGGGCGGCGGTGGCGGCGCGCGGCGTCGGCAGGTCGGTCAGGTACCAGTGCTCGACCAGCGGCAGCAGGTGCGGCAGCAGCGTGGCCAGGTCCTTGTCGTGCATCGCGCCGAACACCGCGTGGGTGCGCGGGTAGAAGCCCATCTGGTCCAGGTTGAGCGCCAGCGCGGCCACCGACTGCGGGTTGTGCGCCACGTCCAGCACCAGCGCCGGCTGGCCGGGCACGATCTGGAAGCGGCCGGGCAGCTCGACCATCGCCAGGCCGTTGCGCACCGCCTGGGCGTTGACCGGCAGGCGGTCGCGCAGCGCCTCGAACACCGCCAGCACCCCGGCCGCGTTGAGCAGCTGGTTGGCGCCGCGCAGCGCCGGGTAGGCCAGGCCGTTGTAGCGCGTGCTGCGGCCGCGCCAGCCCCACTGCTGCTGGTCGCCCTGGAAGTTGTAGTCGCGGCCCAGCAGGCGCAGGTCGGTGCCGAGGGCCTGGGCATGGGCCAGCAGCGAGGCGGGCGGCTCCGGGTCGCTGACCACCGCGGGCCGGCCGGCGCGGAAGATGCCGGCCTTCTCGAAGCCGATGGCCTCGCGGTCGGGGCCGAGGAACTCGGTGTGGTCCAGCGCGATGCTGGTGACCAGGGCGCAGTCGGCGTCGACGACGTTGACCGCGTCCAGCCGCCCGCCCATGCCGACCTCCAGGATCACCAGGTCCAGCTCGGCCTGCGACAGCGCGTGCAGGATGGCCAGCGTGGTGAACTCGAACCAGGTCAGCGGCGTGTCGCCGCGCGCCGCCTCCACCGCCGCGAAATGCGGCAGCAGCGATTCGGCGCTGGCCATCTCGCCGTGGATGCGGCAGCGCTCCTCGAAGTGCACCAGGTGCGGCTTGATGTACAGGCCGGTGCGGTAGCCGGCCTGCAGGGCGATCGCCTCCAGCATCGCGCAGGACGAACCCTTGCCGTTGGTGCCGGCCACGGCCACCACCGGCGCGTCAAAGCGCAGGCCCAGCCGGTCGCGCACCGCGGCCAGCCGGTCCAGTGTCATGTCGATGGTCTTGGTGTGCAGGCGCTCGCAGTGGGCGAGCCAGCCGTCCAGCGTGGTGGGCAGGGTCATGGGGCGGTCCCGGAAATGAGAACGGGCCCTTGCGGGCCCGGCGGCGCGGGGTGGGCGGGCCTCAGCTCACCGCATCCGCGCTCTGGCGCTGCAGCATGGCCAGCATGCTGGCAATCGTGGGCCGCAGCTGGCGGCGGTCGACGATCTGGTCGATCGCGCCCTTGCCCAGCAGGAACTCGGCGCGCTGGAAGCCCTCGGGCAGCTTCTCGCGCACGGTGTTCTCGATCACCCGCGGGCCGGCGAAGCCGACCAGGGCCTTGGGCTCAGCCAGCACCACGTCGCCGACGAAGGCGAAGCTGGCCGACACGCCGCCCATGGTCGGATCGGTCAGCACGCTGATGTAGGGCAGCTTTGCCTTGGCCAGGCGCGTCAGCGCGGCGTTGGTCTTGGCCATCTGGAACAGGCTGAACAGGCCCTCCTGCATGCGCGCGCCGCCGGTGGCGGTGTAGCAGACGAAGGGCACCTTCTGCTCCAGCGCCGCCTCGACGCCGCGCACGAAGCGCTCGCCGACCACCGAGCCCATCGAGCCGCCCATGAAGTCGAACTCGAAGCAGGCGGCGACCAGCGGCACGCTCATCACCGCGCCGCCCATCACCACCAGGGCGTCGGTCTCGCCGACGGTCTCCAGCGCGTCCTTCAGCCGCTCGGGGTACTTGCGGCTGTCCTTGAACTTCAGCGGGTCGACCGGCACCACCTCCTGGCCGATCTCCCAGCGCCCCTCGGCGTCGAGGAAGGCGTTGAGCCGTGCCCGCGCGCCGATGCGGTGGTGGTGACCGCACTTGGGGCAGACGTTGACGTTCTCGGCCAGGTCGGCGTTGTAGAGCACCGTGTCGCACGACGGGCACTTGACCCACAGGCCTTCGGGCACCGAGCGGCGCTCGGTCGGGTCGGTCTGCTGGATCTTCGGCGGGAGCAGTTTCTCAAGCCAGCTCATCGTGGGCTCTCCTTCGGTTCGGTGCGCGGGCGGCGCCCTCTGGGGTCAGAGGGCGTCCAGCGCGCTGCGGATCTCGGCCATGAAGCCGCGGGCCACGGCGGCCACCTGCGCGCGCGGGGCCTCGTTGAGCAACTGGACCAGGCGCGAGCCGATGACCACCGCGTCCGCCACCCGGCCGATGGCCTGGGCGGTTGCAGCGTCACGAATCCCGAAGCCTACCCCAACCGGGACGTTGACATGGCGGCGGATCCGTGGCACGGCCTCGGCCACCGCGTCGACGTCCAGGTGGCCGGCGCCGGTGACGCCCTTGAGCGAGACGTAGTAGACGTAGCCGGTGGCGATGCGGCCGACCTGTTCCATGCGCGCCTCGGTGCTGGTGGGCGCCAGCAGGAAGATCAGGTCCAGGCCGGCGGCCTTCAGCTCGGCGGCGAAGGCCTCGCACTCCTCCGGCGGGTAGTCGACGATCAGCAGGCCGTCGACGCCGGCCGCCGCCGCGTCGCGGATGAAGGCGCCGGCGCCGTGCTTCTGGTCGTAGCGCTCCACCGGGTTGGCATAGCCCATCAGCACCACCGGCGTGCTGCTGTTGCTGGCGCGGAAGGCCCGCACCGCGTCCAGCACCTGCACGCTGCCGATGCCGCGGGCCAGCGCGCGCTCGGCGGCCTGGGCGATCACCGGGCCGTCGGCCATCGGGTCGGAGAAGGGCACGCCCAGTTCGATCACGTCGGCGCCACCCTCGGCCAGCGCCAGCATGATCTCGACGGTGGTGTCGGCGTGCGGGTCGCCGACCGGCACATAGGGGATCAGCGCCTTGCGGCCCTGGGCCTTCAACGCGGCCAGCGTGGTGGCGATGCGGCTCATTTCGTCACCTCGATGGTTTGCACACCGCCCTTGACGGTCTGGCCCCGGCAGGACGGCCGGCAGAAGAACTCGGCGCCGGACAGGTCGGCCACGGTGCCGATGTCCTTGTCGCCACGGCCGCTGAGGTTGACCAGCAGGTGCTGGTCGGGCCGCATCGTGGCGGCCAGCTTCATCGCGTGGGCCACGGCGTGGCTGGACTCCAGCGCCGGGATGATGCCCTCGGTGCGGCACAGGCGGTGGAAGGCGGCCAGGGCCTCGGCGTCGGTGATGCCGACGTACTCGGCGCGGCCGATGTCGTGCAGCCAGGCGTGCTCGGGGCCGACGCCCGGGTAGTCCAGGCCGGCCGAGACCGAGTGCGTCTCGGTGATCTGGCCGTTGTCGTCCTGCAGCAGGTAGGTGCGGTTGCCGTGCAGCACGCCGGGCGAGCCGGCCGAGATGCTGGCGGCGTGCTTGCCGCTGGTCAGGCCCAGGCCGGCGGCCTCGACGCCGATCAGGCGCACGTTCTCGTGCGCGATGTAAGGGTAGAAGATGCCCATCGCATTGCTGCCGCCGCCGACCGCGGCGATCACCGCGTCGGGCTGGCGGCCGATCTGCGCCGGCATCTGGGTCAGGCACTCGTCGCCGATGACGCGCTGGAAGTCGCGCACCATCATCGGGTAGGGGTGCGGCCCGGCCACGGTGCCGATGATGTAGAAGGTGTTCTCGACGTTGGTGACCCAGTCGCGCAGGGCCTCGTTGAGCGCGTCCTTCAGCGTCTTGCTGCCCGAGTCCACCGGCACCACGGTGGCGCCCAGCAGGTGCATGCGGTAGACGTTGGGCGACTGGCGCTTGACGTCCTCGCTGCCCATGTAGACCACGCACTCCAGGCCGTAGCGGGCGCAGATGGTGGCGGTGGCCACGCCGTGCTGGCCGGCGCCGGTCTCGGCGATGACGCGCGGCTTGCCCATGCGCTTGGCCAGCAGGGCCTGGCCGATGGTGTTGTTGACCTTGTGCGCGCCGGTGTGGTTCAGGTCCTCGCGCTTCAGGTGGATCTGCGCGCCGCCGATCTCGCGGCTCAGCCGCTCGGCGTGGTAGACGGGGCTGGGCCGGCCGACGAAGTGCGCCAGCTCGCGCTGGAATTCGGCGATGAAGGCCGGCTCGTTCTGGTAGTGGGCGTAGGCGGCCTTGAGCTCGTCGAGCGCGTGGACGAGCGTCTCGGCGACGAAGGTGCCGCCATAGGGCCCGAAATGCCCGCGGGCATCGGGCTGGTGGTAGTCGAACATGGCAGTGGGTCCTCACGGGGCCGGGGCACGTGGGCCGCCGGCCGGGGATCAGGGAAGACGGCGCCGCGGCGCTCAGCCCTCGGCGTCGGCGATGCGGGCGTCGGCCTCGCGCACCGCCTCGCAGAAGCGGCGCACCATCGCGGCGTCCTTCAGGCCCTTGGCCAGTTCGACGCCGGAAGAGACGTCAACCGCCCAGGGCCTCACCTGCGTGATGCCATCGATCACGTTTGCAGCATGCAACCCACCAGACAAAACGACCGGACGGGGCACGTTGGCGGGAATGAGGGACCAATCGAAGGCCTTTCCACCGCCGCCGTAGCCCTCGACGTGGGCGTCGAGCAGCACGCCGGCGGCGCCTGAAAACTGAGCCGCGAAGTCTAGCAAATCGAAGCCCGGCGCCATGCGCGCAGCGCGCAGCCAGGGCCGGCCGGTGTGGGCGGCGATGGCGGCGCAGCGTGCCGGCGTCTCGTCGCCGTGCAGTTGCAGCAGCGCGTTCGGCACCGCGCTCAGGGCGGCGTCGAGCAGCGCGTCGTCGGCGTTGACGAAGAGCAGCACCGGCGTCACGAAGGGCGGCAGGCGGCGGGCGAGTTCGCCGGCGCGCTCCGCCGAGACGGCGCGCGGGCTCCTGGCGTAGAGCACGAAGCCGATCGCGTCGGCGCCGGCGTCGACGGCGGCGTCGACGTCGGCCTCGCGGGTCAGGCCGCAGATCTTGATGCGCGTGCGCTGGGTCATGGCGGGGGCCGGTTCAGGGCAACCAGCCCATGGCCGGCGTGGTCTCGGGCAGGTTCAGCCCGGCATCGTAGTACGGGCCGGCGAAGTACAGACCGTCGGCGGCGAAGGTCGGCGCCGCGGCGTCGCGGCTGCGCGCGGCCAGCACGGCGGCCAGCCAGGCCGGCGGTTGGCGGCCGGTGCCGACGGCGACCAGGCAGCCCATGAGGTTGCGCACCATGTGGTGCAGGAAGGCCGAGCCGTCGAAGTCGAAGCGCCAGTAGTCGCCGTGGCGGGCGATGGCGATGCTGCGCAGCGTCTTCACCGGGCTGCGCGCCTGGCATTCCGACGAGCGGAAGCTGCTGAAGTCGTGCTCGCCGATCAGGTGGGCGGCGGCGGCGCGCATCGCGTCGCCGTCCAGCGGGCGGAAGGTCCAGCCCACCTGCCCCGATTCCAGCGCCGGGCGCAGCGGCGACTCCAGCAGCAGGTAGCGGTAGCGCCGGCCGCGGGCGTGGTTGCGGGCGTGGAAGTCGTCCGGCACCGCGCGGCACCACTGCAGCGCGATGTCGGGCGGCAGGTGGCGGTTGGTGCCGCGCAGCCAGGAGAAGGCGTCGCGCTCGACCGGGCTGTCCAGGTGCACCACCTGGTTGAAGGCGTGCACGCCGGCGTCGGTGCGGCCGGCGCACAGCGTGGTCACCGGCGCGTCGACGAAGGCCGACAGCGCGCGCTCCAGGTGGTCCTGCACGGTGCGGCCGCCGGGCTGACTCTGCCAGCCGCTGTAGGCGGTGCCGCGGTAGGCGACGCCGAGCGCGATGCGGGGCATCTCAGGCGCCTCCCCACGGGCTCGCAGAGCTCGCCCGGTTCGGCAGGCGATCGCCAGGCCGCGGGGCCTGTCGCTCGTCCGGCCTCACCCCAGCTGATCGAGCATGGCCTGGGCCTTGGCGCGCAGCGCGCCACCGGCCTTGGCGACGACCTCCTCCAGCAGGTCGCGCGCGCCTTCCATGTCGCCGATCTGGCGGAACTCCTCGGCCAGCTCCAGCTTGCGCGCCAGCGGATCGGTGTTGTCCAGCGGCAGGTCCTCCAGCCCGCCCGGGGCGGTGGGCACGCTGCCCGACAGCGTCGCGTGCTGGGAGTCGCCGAAGCTGGTGTCGAAGTCCAGCGCGTTGCCGGCATCGGCGATGGTCGACGGCGACTGCGTGGTCGCGTTGAAGCGGCTGTCCGGCGCGTCGAGGTCCATGCGCAGCGAGTCCATCGGCAGGCCGCCGACCTGGGTCGGCTGCTCTGCACGCGCAGCGGCGCTGCCGCGGGGCCGGTCGTCCAGGTCGAAGTCCAGGCCCATGTCGGTGGGGCGCTGCAGGCTGGGTGCCAGCGGCTGGGTGGCCTCCATCGCGCGCGACGAGGCGTCGTCGGACGCCATGCCCAGGTCGAGGTCCAGGTCCAGGCTGCCGACCGGTGGCAGCAGTTCCTCGTCCTCCTCGGGCGGCTGGGTCGACGGGGCCATCAGCGAGTGCGGCTGCGTCGTCGCGCTCAGCGGCTCGACGACCACGCGCTCGCCGTCGAGGATGATCTCCTCGGGGTGGCCGCCAGGCTGGTACAGCGGGTTCTCGGTGTCGAAGCCGCGGCCCAGCTCCTGGGCACGCTCCCAGTCCGGACCCACGCCCTTGGTCAGCGCGTACAGCTGGGTGGCCAGCAGCTCGAAGCCCTTGCTGTCGCGGCGCTTGGCGTAGACCTCCAGCAGCTTGGTGCGCACCGCCAGCCGCTCGGGGTTGGCACGCATGGCCTCCTTGAGGATCTCCTCGGCCTGCAGGTCGCGGCCGTAGGCCAGGTAGACATCGGCCTCGGCCACCGGGTCCACGTCGCCGATCGCGTCGAGCTGGCTCAGCGAGTAGCCCACCGAGCTGGCGCCCGAATTGCCGGCGTCGCGGGTGTCCACCTGCTGCCCGCCGCTGGCGCCGAAGAACGAGTCCGGCTGCATGCGGCTTTCGAGGAAGGAGGTCTCGCTGGCGGCCTTGGCCCGCTTGCGCAGCGTCCAGGCGGCGCCGCCGGCCAGCAGCGCGACCAGCACGCCGACGCCGGGCAGCAGCCAGCCGCTGCCGGTGACCTGGTCCAGCAGGCCGGGCTCGGGCTCGGCCGCCGGGGCCGGCGGCGCCACCGGCGGCTGGGGCGCGGCCGGCTTGGAGGCCACGCCGGTGCCGCCCGGCACGGCGGCCGATGCGGCGACCGACGCCGGGCCGGCCGGGCCGGCCGGGCCGGCCGGGGCGGGCGCGGGCGCGGGCGCCGCGGAGGCCGGCTGCTGCACCGCGGCCGTGCCCTGCTGCAGCTTCTTCAGCTCCTCGACGTTGCGCGTCAGCTCGGCCACGCGGGCGGCATCGTCCTTGCTGTCCTTGCCGCTGCCGGCCTGGGCGCCGGGCGCCGAGGCCTGGGCCGCGCCGGGACTGAGCTTGAGTTTGTCCGGAGAGACCACCGCGGCCTGCTTGCGGTCCTCGACCGCGGCCTGCACCTTGCCCTTGGCCTGCCGGCCGGCCTCGGGCACCTGCTGCGCCTGCGGCACGCCCTGGGCCAGACGCTGGCGGTAGGCGCCGAAGTCCAAGCTCTGCGCGCTGATCAGGCGCTTGGCGTCGGCGGCGCCCAGATCGGCCACCTCGTCGGCCGAGGGCACCGACAGCACCGAGCCGGCACGCAGCTTGTTGACGTTGCGGTCGATGAAGGCGTCCGGGTTGGCGCGGTACAGGCCGACCAGCATCTGGTCCAGCGAGACGCCCTGGGCCTGGGTGCGCGTGGCCACGCGGTACAGCGTGTCGCCGGGGCGCACCTCGTAGCGCTTGCCGCGCGGCGCGGCGGCGGCCGCCGGCGGCGCGGCCGGCGCCGGTGCGGCGGCCGGTGCCTTCGGTGCGGGCGCGGGCGCGGGCGCCGGCCGGGGCGCCTGCGGCGCCGGGGCCTGGGCCACCGCCGGCGCGGGGGCCGGCGCGGGCGCCGGGCGCGAGGCGGCCGCCGGCGCGGGTGCCGGCTGCGGCCGCGCCACGGCGGCGGGCGCAGGGGCCGGCGCCGGGGCAGCCGGTGCCGGCATGGGCGCGGCCGCGATGACCGGTGCGACCGGCGCGGTGGCCTGCACCGGCGGCGCCGCCCGGGTGCCCGGCGGGTCGAACAGCAGGGTGAACTCGCGCACCAGGCGGCCCGAGGCCCAGTTCAGCTCGAGGATGACCTCGACGAAGGGCTCCTGCACCGCGCGATCGCTGCTCACGCGCAGGTAGGGGCGGCCGTCGGCGCGCCGGGCCACGCTGGCCTGGGTGGCGGCCAGCACCGCGTTGTAGTCGACGCCGGCGGCGCGGTAGGCCTCGGGCGAGGCGATGCGCACCTGCAGCGTCGACGCCTCCTCGGGCGTCAGGCTGGTCAGCTCGATCTCGGCCCGCATGCCCTCGCCCAGCGCGGACTGCACGTTCAGCCGGCCCACCCCCAGGGCCTGGGCGGCCAGCGGCGCGGCACCCAGGGCGACCAGGGCGGCGGCGGCCAGCGCAGTGCGGGCAGCGAGGAAGGGGCGGTTTTTCAAGGCTTCTCCACGACGGCAGCGGCAGACCGGTCCGGGCCAGGCCCCGCGGGCGCCTCTCGGCACCCGGCGGTGGCGGGCCGGCGCCCCGGTCCGCAACCAGGGGCGACCCGCGAGCATGCCATGAACCGGCGGCCGGAAACCATAACAGCATCAAGCATATAGCCTGCCAAGCTCATGCCTTGCATGAGTTCCGGGGCGGTTCGGCCCCGGGGTAGCGATCGGTTGCAGGTTGTTGCCCCCCTGCAACGGCTGCGGGGTGGCTGCCGCCACCGGCCGCCACCCCGCGGGAGGGACAGGGGCCGGAGACCGCGTGCACGACGCCGTCCGGCACGGGTGCTCAGCGCTCGATCAGGATGCGCAGCATGCGGCGCAGCGGCTCGGCCGCACCCCACAGCAGCTGGTCGCCGATGGTGAAGGCGCCGACGTACTCGGGGCCCATCGCCAGCTTGCGGATGCGGCCGACCGGGATGGTCATCGTGCCGGTCACGGCCACCGGCGTCAGGTCCTTGATCGTCGCTTCGCGGGTGTTCGGCACCACCTTCACCCAGGCGTTGTCGGCGGCGATCATGGCCTCGAGGTCGGCCACCGGCACGTCCTTCTTCAGCTTGAAGGTCAGAGCCTGGCTGTGGCAGCGCATCGCGCCGACGCGCACGCAGAAGCCGTCGACCGGGATCGCGGCCGTGCCGAAACCCTCGCCCTGGCCGAGGATCTTGTTGGTCTCGGCCATGCCCTTCCACTCTTCCTTGGACTGGCCGTTGCCCAGGTCCTTGTCGATCCAGGGGATCAGCGAGCCGCCCAGCGGCACGCCGAAGTTGGCGGTCTCCGCGGCCGACAGGCTGCGCTGCTTGGCGATGACCTTGCGGTCGATCTCCAGGATCGCGCTCTTCGGGTCGTCCAGCAGGGCCTTGACCTCGGCGTTGAGGGTGCCGTACTGGGTCAGCAGCTCGCGCATGTGCTGCGCGCCGCCGCCCGAGGCGGCCTGGTAGGTCTGGGTGGACATCCACTCGACCAGGCCGGCCTTGTACAGCGCACCCACGCCCATCAGCATGCAGCTGACGGTGCAGTTGCCGCCGATCCAGTTGCGGCCGCCGGCAGCCAGGCTCTTCTCGATCACCGGCAGGTTGACCGGGTCGAGCACGATGACCGCGTCGTCCTGCATGCGCAGCGTGGACGCGGCGTCGATCCAGTGGCCGGTCCAGCCCGCGGCGCGCAGCTTGGGGAAGACCTCGGTGGTGTAGTCACCGCCCTGGCAGCTGATGATGACCTCGCAGCGCTTCAGCGCCGCGATGTCGTAGCCGTCCTGCAGCGTGGTCTCGTTCTTCGCCTGGGCCGGGGCGGCGCCGCCGGCGTTGCTGGTGGAGAAGAACAGCGGCTCGATCAGCGCGAAGTCGTTCTCCGCGACCATGCGGTCCATCAGGACCGAGCCGACCATGCCGCGCCAGCCGACCAGGCCGACGAGGGGGTTCTTGGGCAGTGCCATCTCAATTACCTCTTCAACAAGACTCCGGACCCTGGGTTCTCCCGGCTCGTTCGCCAGGGTCCAGAGGGAGGGTGTGGGCGAAACGATCCGAGAGCTTCAGCTCTTGGTAATGGTTTTGCCGGTAATCGCAGCGACCACGGCGTCGCCCATGGCGACGGTGCCCACCTTCTGCGTGCCCTCGGACCAGATGTCGCCGGTGCGCAGACCGGCAGACAGCACCGCCTGCACCGCGGATTCGATCCGAGCGGCGGCTTCGGGCTGGTTCAGGGTGTAGCGGAGCATCATGGCAGCGGACAGGATTGTAGCCAGCGGGTTTGCAACACCCTTGCCGGCGATGTCCGGCGCGCTGCCGTGGCTGGGCTCGTACAGGCCCTTGTTGGCCTTGTCCAGGCTGGCCGAGGGCAGCATGCCGATCGAGCCGGTCAGCATCGCCGCCTCGTCGGACAGGATGTCGCCGAACATGTTGCCGGTGACCACCACGTCGAAGGCCTTGGGTGCCTTGACCAGTTGCATCGCGGCGTTGTCCACGTACATGTGCTCCAGCGCCACGTCGGGGTACTGGGCGTGCACCTCGGTGACCACGTCCTTCCAGAACTGGAAGGTCTCCAGCACGTTGGCCTTGTCCACCGAGGTGACCTTCTTGTTGCGCCGGCGCGCGGCCTGGAAGGCCACATGGGCGATGCGCTCGATCTCGGGCTTCGAGTAGCGCATGGTGTCGAAGGCTTCCTCGGCGCCAGGGAAGTGGCCGTCCACCGCCACGCGCTTGCCGCGCGGCTGGCCGAAGTAGATGTCGCCGGTGAGCTCGCGGATGATCAGGATGTCGAGACCGGCGACGAGTTCGGGCTTGAGCGAAGACGCGTGCGTCAGCTGCTCATAGCAGATGGCCGGACGGAAGTTGGCGAACAGGCCCAGGTGCTTGCGCAGGCCCAGGATGGCCTGCTCGGGGCGCAGCGGGCGGTCCAGCTTGTCGTACTTCCAGTCGCCCACGGCGCCGAACAGCACGGCGTCGCTGTCCTGGGCCAGCTTCAGCGTGGCCTCGGGCAGCGGGTGGCCGCTGGCTTCATAGGCGGCGCCGCCAACCGGGGCGGTCTCCATCTCGAAGCTCAGGTCGAGGACGTTCAGCACCTTCACGGCCTCGGCCATGATCTCGGGGCCGATGCCGTCACCGGGGAGGATCGCGATCTTCATGTGGGTCTTCTTTCTTGCAGGTTCGGATTTCAGGCCAGCTTGTGCGCCAGCCAGGGCATCTTGGCCAGGCGCTCAGCCTCGAAGGCCTTGATCTTGTCGGCGTGGCGCAGGGTCAGGCCGATGTCGTCGAAGCCATTGACCAGGCAGTACTTGCGGAAGGCCTGCACCTCGAAGGGGATCTCGCTGCCGTCGCCCTTGACGATGACCTGGCGCGGCAGGTCGATCGTGAGCTGGTAGCCGGGGAAGGCGGCGACCTCGTCGAACAGCTGGCCGACGATGCGCTCGGGCAGCACGATGGGCAGCAGGCCGTTCTTGAAGCAGTTGTTGAAGAAGATGTCGGCGTAGCTGGGCGCGATGATGGCGCGGAAGCCGTACTGCTCCAGCGCCCAGGGCGCGTGCTCGCGGCTGGACCCGCAGCCGAAGTTCTCGCGCGCCAGCAGGATGGACGCGCCCTGGTAGCGCGGCTGGTTCAGCACGAAGTCGGGGTTGGGCTTGCGCGCGGCCGGGTCCTGGCCGGGCTCGCCCTTGTCCAGGTAGCGCCACTCGTCGAACAGGTTGGGGCCGAAGCCGGTGCGGGCGATCGACTTCAGGAACTGCTTGGGGATGATGGCGTCGGTGTCGACGTTGGCCCGGTCCATCGGGGCCACCAGGCCCTTGTGCACGGTGAAAGCTTGCATGTCAGAACTCCAAGGCGGCGGCCGCCGCCATCGGGGAAACAGGGGAACCCACCCAGCGGACACCGTGGAACCGGCTTCGCCGGGCCACTGGCGTCGCCCCCTGGGGGGATGAGCCCGGACGCGGCGCAGTCCCAGCGGACTGCGACGGGCCTGGCGAATCCAAGCAGCCTGCAGGCTGCGCGGTGGACCGCCGCAGGCGCTTCGGGGGGGTCATTTTTTTGCGGCGCCCTCGATGACGGAACCGGCCTTCTGGATGTCCTGCCCCACGCCCTTGACGGTGTTGCAGGCGGCCAGGGCCAGGCTCAGCGCGGCGCTGGCGGCGATCAGGATCAGACGGGTCATCGTGGCGTCCTTCAGGCGATGCGGCGGATGTCGACGAAATGGCCGTTCAGCGCGGCGGCGGCGGCCATCGCCGGGCTGACCAGGTGGGTGCGGCCGCCGTTGCCCTGGCGGCCCTCGAAGTTGCGGTTGCTGGTCGAGGCGCAGCGCTCGCCCGGCTCCAGGCGGTCGGCGTTCATCGCCAGGCACATGCTGCAACCGGGCTCGCGCCATTCGAAGCCGGCGGCCTTGAAGACCTCGTGCAGGCCCTCCTGCTCGGCCTGGGCCTTGACCAGGCCCGAGCCCGGCACCACCAGCGCCTGCTTGACGTTGGACGCCACGCGCCCGCCCAGGCGCCGGACCACCGCGGCGGCCTCGCGCATGTCCTCGATGCGGCTGTTGGTGCAGCTGCCGATGAAGACCTTGTCGATGCGCACGTCGGCGATGGCCTTGTTCGGCTCCAGGCCCATGTAGGCCAGCGCGCGCTCGATGGCGCCGCGCTTGACCTCGTCCTTCTCCTTGTCGGGGTCGGGCACGCGGCCGTCGATGGGCAGCACCATCTCGGGGCTGGTGCCCCAGGTGACCTGGGGCAGGATCTGCGCGGCGTCCAACTCGACCACGGCGTCGAAGTGCGCGCCGGGGTCGCTGTGCAGGCTGCGCCAGTAGCCCACCGCGTGGTCCCACTCCACGCCCTGCGGCGCGAAGGGCCGGCCCTTGACGTAGGCCAGCGTCGTCTCGTCCACCGCCACCAGGCCGGCGCGGGCGCCGGCCTCGATGGCCATGTTGCACACCGTCATGCGGCCTTCCATGCTCAGCGCGCGGATCGCCGAGCCGCCGAACTCGATGGTGTAGCCGGTGCCGCCGGCGGTGCCGATGCGGCCGATGATGGCCAGCACGATGTCCTTGGCGGTGACGCCGCGGGCCAGCGTGCCCTCCACCTTGACCAGCATGTTCCTGGCCTTCTTGGCCAGCAGGGTCTGGGTGGCCAGCACGTGCTCGACCTCGCTGGTGCCGATGCCGTGGGCCAGCGCGCCGAACGCGCCGTGCGTGCTGGTGTGGCTGTCGCCGCAGACCACGGTCATGCCCGGCAGCGTGGCGCCCTGCTCCGGGCCCATCACGTGGACGATGCCCTGGCGCTTGTCCAGGAAGGGGAAGTAGGCGGCGGCGCCGAAGGCCTTGATGTTGGCATCCAGCGTCTGCACCTGCTGCTTGCTGGTCGGGTCGGTGATGCCGTCGTAGCCCAGCTCCCAGCCGGTGGTGGGCGTGTTGTGGTCGGCCGTGGCCACCACCGAGCTGACGCGCCAGACCTTGCGGTTGGCGATGCGCAGGCCCTCGAACGCCTGCGGGCTGGTGACCTCGTGCACCAGGTGGCGGTCGATGTAGAGGATGGCGGTGCCGTCCTCCTCGGTGTGGACGACGTGGTCGTCCCAGAGCTTGTCGTAGAGCGTTCTGGCGGTCATGGCATCACCTCTTGCGGGATGGGGATTGTCGCGCGCGCGGGGCGGCGGCGGAGGGTTCGGGGCTGGCGGCGGGCGCGGACGGCGGGCACAGCGCCTCGACGAAGCGCTGCACCACGGCGGGCTGCACCTCCTGCGGCCGCAGCGCCAGCAGGTAGGGGCGGCGCGCCCAGTCCTCGGCCAGCGGCAGCGGCGTGACGGCGAAGATGCGCGCGAAGCGCTGCGCCACCACCGCCGGCAGCACGGCCACGCCCAGGCCGGCCTCGACCAGCTGGGCGATGGCGTCGAAGCCGCGCACCTGCACGCGCACGTTCAGCGTGCGGCCCAGGGCCTGGGCGCGCTCGCGCATCTGCTCGTGCACCGCGGCGCCCAGGTGCAGGCCGACGATGTCGAAGTCCAGCAGCGCGTCGAAGCGCACCGCGCCGGCGGCGGCCGCGCGCCGCTCCAGCACGTGGCCGCGGGGCACCAGCACGGCCAGTTCGCCGGTGCGGTAGGGCTGGCACTGCAGCGCCGCCTCGTGCTGCGGCGGCACGAAGATGCCCACGTCGGCGCGGCCGGCGGCCACCGCGGCCTGCACCTCGGCGCTGGTCAGGTCCTCCAGGCTGATGCGGATGCCCGGGTGGGCCTGGCTGAAGGCGGCCAGGTCGGCCGGCAGGCACTCGGCGATGGCGCTGGCGTTGGCGGCGATGCGCAGGTGGCCCTTGATGCCGCGCGAAAACTCGACGACCTCGCTCTCCAGCGCGTGCAGGCTGGCGTTGAGCGTGCGGATGTGGCGCACCAGCGCGCGGCCGGCCTCGGTGGGCTCGACGCCGCGGGCGCGGCGCTCGAACAGCGCCACGCCCAGCCGCGTCTCCAGGTCGCTCAGCCGCTTGCTGGCGGCGGCCAGCGCCAGGTGCTCGCGCTCGGCGCCGCGCGTGATCGAGCGGGTTTCTGCGATGGCGAGCACGAGGTTGAGCGTGACGAGGTCGAAGCGCATGCGGCGGGCGGGCAGGGGCCCAGCAACGGCCAAGGGTGGCGGCCAAGGCCTGCCCGGGACCCGATGATGCACGAAGCCTGACCCCGATTTGTCCCCATTTGGCAAACAAGCCTTCTTGCCGCACGAAGCCTTGCCCCTCCCCTCCCCTCCGCGCCGGCGCGCGCGGCGCGGCGCCGCTGCAACGATCGAAACACGGCGCGAACCCGGCTTGAAACGCGGCGTTCGCACACTGGCAACGCGGCCGGCCCCTGGCAGCCGCCCGCCCTCAGCGTCACCGACCACCCGCCCGCGATGCCCTGCCCTGCCGCTCCTTCGGCCCCTCCGGCCCCTCCCGCACCCTGCGCCGCGCCGCCCCGGCGCCGGCCGCGGACCGTGCAGGCCGCGCAAGCCGCGCTCGCCGCCTGGGCGACGGCCTGCCTGGCCACCGCGCTGGCCGCGCCGCCGGTGCTGCTGCCGATCCGCCAGGGCGAGCAGCACGGCCTGATCGCTGCGGACGGCCGCGTGCTGCTGCCGGCCGAGTACGACGAGGTGCTGCCGGGCGACCCGCTGATCGGCGTGCGCCGGGGCCCGCGTACCGCCTACGTCGACCATGCGGGCCGCACCGTGGTCGCGCCGCAGGAGGCCTGGACCCAGCCCTTCCACGACGGCCTGATCGCCGCGCCGGCCACCCAGGGCGAGGCGCGCGGCCGCTGGGGCCATGCCGACGCCCAGGGCCGCTGGGTGACGCCGCCGCAGTGGGACGAGGCCCTGCCCTTCGTCGACGGCCTGGCCCTGGTGGCCCGCGCCGACGACTGGGGACGGCGGCGCTGGGGTGCGATCGACCGCAGCGGCCGCCTGGTGGTGCCGGCCACGCACGAGAAGCTGCTGGCCACCGGCGGCGGCCTGCTGCGCAGCGAGGACCGCGCGCGCCGCCACCGCGTGCTCGACGCCGAGGGCCGCGACATCACGCCGGACGGCGTGGACTTCGCCGGCCAGGCCCGCGAGGGCCGGCTGCGCGTCTGGTCGGGCCCGCTGCAGGGCTTCATGGACGCCACCGGGCGCCTGGTGGTGCCGCCGCGCTACGCGCAGGCGGGCGACTTCCACGGCGGCCGGGCACGGGTGTGGGTCGACGGCCGCGTCGGCTTCATCGACCGCGACGGCCGCGTCGCCGTCGCGCCGCGCTGGGAGGCGGCCGAGGACTTCGCCGACGGCCTGGCGCTGGTGCGCGAGGGCGGCCGCAGCCGCTTCATCGACGCCGAGGGCCGGGTGGTGCTGGAGCCGCAGGGCGTGGACCGCGTCGGGTCCTTCGCCGACGGCCTGGCGCCGGCACGCGTGGGCCGCCTGCACGGCTACATCGACCGCAGCGGCCGCATCGCCATCGCGCCGCGCTTCAGCGTGGCGCGGCCCTTCCAGCACGGCCTGGCCTGGGTGCTGGAGGACGGCCGCGCCGCCTACATCGACCGCGAGGGCCGCGCCGTCTGGCGCGCGGCCCCGCGCCCGGGGCCCCAGGCGACGTCCACGCCATGAACACCGACCTCGACCTCACCCCCCTGCCCCGGCTCGCCGGGCACGGCCGGCGCCCGGCGTGTCCGATGACATGGGTGCGCCGGGTTGGCCCGCTGGCCGCGCGGCCGGTGCTGCTGCTGGCCCTGCTGGCGCCGGCCGGCGCCGCCGCCGAGGCACCGCCCGGCGAGCCGCCGCTGGCCGCCGGGCCCTTCATGCTGCAGACGCTGACGCTGCGCAGCGGCCTGCAGTTCAGCGCCAACCACGGCCTGGTGCGCCACACCTACTACGAACGCCGCGTGCTGCACCGCGGCCAGCCGGTGGCGCTGGCCGGCGCCGACGGGCGGCCGGCCGGAAGCTTCCGCGACGCCTGGGTGCTGCCCGACGCGGCGCAGCCGGCGCTGCTGGTCGGCGGCAGCACCGGCTGGTGGCTGGTCACCGAGCACGCCGGCCGGCCGCAGCCGCAGCGCCTGAGCGAGGCCGGCGGCACCGTGGCCTGGGCCGACCGGCCCGGCCCGGCCGACCCGGACGAGCTCGCGGCCGAGGCCGACGGGCCGCGCGACGCGGCCGCGTCACCCGGCCGGCCCGCGGCGGCCGCCAGCGCCGCGCCCGCCCTGCACGCCCTGCAGCGCGTGCGCCGCACGCGCACCACCGTCGGCGAGCCGATGGCGCTGCAAGGCGGCCGCTGGCTGCTGCTCGACGGCCAGGCGCTGCTCGACGTGCGCACGCTGCGGCACCGCGCGCTGTCCCCGGAACTGCCGGCCGGCTACCGCGTGGCCGAGGACGGCGGCCTGCTCGGCGCGGCACCGGACGGCAGCGCGGTGGCGCTGCTGCACGTCGGGGCCTCGCGCTCGCCGCGGGACGCGCTGATCGCCGTCTGCGAGACCGCGGGCAGCGGCTGCGCCCTGCTGCCGCTGCACCTGCAGGCCCTGACCGGCCAGCGCGGCGCGCAGACGCCGCCCGGCCTGCTGGCGCGGCACTTCAGCTGGCGGCCGCGCGACGGTGCCGCCGCGCAGCTGGTGGCGCGGCCGGCCGCCGCGCAGGGCCCGTGGCAGGCGGTGTACCGCCTGGGGCTGGGTGCGCCGCGCGGCAGCGCCGGCCAGCCGGTGCCCACCTTCACGCTGGCGCCGGTGCGCCCGTCGGCGCTGGCCGCGGTGCAGCACGAGCTGGCCGGGCCGCTGTGCCTGGAAGCGCGGCCGGCCCAGCCGGGCGACGACAGCACCCGGATCACGCGGCTGCAGTGCGCCTCGGTGCCGCTGGTGCTGCGCTTCGACCCGGCGGCACGCACGCTGGCGGTCGAGTCCGACGCGCCCGACGCGCTGCTGTGGGCCCAGGCGGCGGTGCGCGCCGCGGGCGAGCTGCTGGAAGCCCGGTTGCAGGCGGGCGCGCTGCGCGAGCACCTGGCGCCGCGCTGAACACAGACGCCGGCCGCATCGCCCCCCGCCCACACGCCATGCCGACCCTCGCCACCACGGTCCCGCCAGCCCGCCCTGCCGCCGCCGCGCTGCTGGCCCTGCTGTGCGCGCTGGCGCTGGCACCGGCGCCGGCCACGGCAGGACCAGCGGCCAAGGCCGCCAGCGCCTCGCCGGCGCCCGACGCCGACGCCGACGCCGACGCCGACGCCGACGCCGACGCCGACGCCGATGCCGAGCACTGGGCGCTGCACAGCGTGCAGCCGGCGCCCGGCCAGTCCGGCCAGTCCGGCCAGTCCGGCCAGCCGGCCGGGCCGCCGGCGCCGTGGCCGCTCGGCACGCGCTGGCGGCTGTCGGCCCAGGGGCTGCACGGCCCGGCGCCGCTGGCCTGCGCACCGGCGCGCCAGCAACTGCTGGCGCTGCCGCCGGCGGGGCTGTTCCAGGGCGCACTGCCGGCGGCGGACCCGGGTGCTTCGCCGGCCGCCGGTGCGGACGCCGCCGCCCGCACCGCCGCCGCGCTGGACCTGCCGGCCGAGCGCATCGCCACGCTGCGCCTGGACTGCGCCAATGCCAGCTTCGACCTGCACCTCGACCGCCAGGGCCGCTGGCTGCTGATGCTGGACGGCCGGCTGCTGCGCTGGCAGCGGCTCGGCGCGCCGGCGGGGCCACAGGCCGTGGTGCGCGCGCTGCTGCTGCAGCACCTGAGCGGCCCGCCGGCGCCGGCGACCGAGCGCCTGGCCACGCTGGCCCCCTGGTTCACGCCGGCGCTGCAGCGCCGCGTCGCGGCCTGGCGCCGGCGGGTGGTGCCGGCCGACACGGTGCCGTCGATCGACGGCGACCCCTTCACCGACAGCCAGGAGCCGCCGCGATCGATCACGCTGGGGCCGCTGCAGCGCCACGGCGCGCGGGCGCGCCAGACGCTGCTGCTGGCCTTCGACGGCGGTGGCCAGCGTGCACTGCATTACCGGCTGCTGCAGCAGCAGGGCCGCTGGCGGCTGGACGACTTCGACGACGGCCGCGGCGGCCGCGGCAGCCGCCTCTCGGCCTTGCTGGCCGCGCCCTGAGACCCGCCCCCGGGAGGCCCGCCAGATGCCCACCCAACGACCCCCTGCCCGGCCGCCGACGGCGCCCAGGTCCGGCCCCGGCGCCGGCGCCACGCCAGGCCCTGCGCCGGAACGCGCCCCGCGCCGGCGGCTGTCGGCACCACTGCGCCGGCGCCTGGCGCTGGCCGGCGCCGGCGCGCTGCTGGTGGCGCTGCTGCCGGCACTGGTCGACCGGCTGTGGCCGCTGCCCGCCGCGCAGGCGCCGGCCAACGGGCTGGCCGCACTCGGCACCGTGCTGGACGCTGCCGCGGCGGCCGGCCGGGGCCAACAGCGGCTGCTGGCCCTGCTCGGCGCGCTGGCCCTGGCCCTGCTGGGCACCGTGCTGGCCTGGCGCCAGGCCCGGCGCGAAGGCGGCGTCGCCGGCCGGCGCGCGCTGCTGCTGGCCCCGCTGCTGGCCGCGCTGCTGCTGATGGCGGCCGCGGCCGCCCAGGCCCAGCCGCGGCCCGCACCCGCGCCGGTCCCGACCACCACCACCACAACAACAACCACCACCCCCGCCAGCCACGCCATGGACGCCCTGCACCAAGCCCAGCGCCAGGCCATCCGCAGCGGCGACGCGGGGCAGGCGCTCGCGCTGCTGGCGCGCGGTGTCGACCCGCGCCGCGCCGACGACAACGGCCACACCCTGCTGCACGACGCCGTGGTGTACAGCGGCGACCTGCGCCTGGTCGACGCGCTGCTGCGCGCCGGCGCCCCGGTGCCCGCGCGCGACGGCGACGGCCAGACGCCGCTGCTGGCCGCGGTGGCCTGGGCGCACTACCGCCAGCAGCCGCAGGGCGAGGCCCGGCTGCTGGCCGTGGTCGACCGCCTGCTCGCCCACGGCGCGGCGCTGGACACCGCCGACCGCGACGGCCGCACGCTGGCGGCACGCCTGCTGCAGCAGCGCCTGCCCCGGCTGCTGCAGCACCTGCTGGCACGCGGCCTGCCGCTGCCCGACGACGCGCTGCTGCAGGCGCTGGCCGCGGCGGACGACGACGCCGGCCTGGCACAGGCCGCCACCGTGCTGCGCCACGTCCCCGCGCGCCAGCTGGCCGCACGCGACGAGCAGGGCCAGGGCGCGGCCCACCTGGCGGCCGCGCAGGCCGCGCGGCTGCCGCTGCTGCAGGCCCTGGCCGCGCGCGGCGCCGACCTGCGCAGCGCCGACCACCGCGGGCTGACGCCCTACGCCGCCGCCGCCTTCGCCGGCAACCTGCCCGCGCTGCGCTGGCTGGCCGAACACGGCGCCGCCACCACCGCGGCCGACACCGACGGCCAGACCGCGCTGCACCTGGCCGCGTACGAACCCCGCACCGAGCTGCTGCGCTGGCTGCTGGACCGCGGCGCCGACGCGCAGGCACGCGACGCGCGCGGCCGCCGGCCGCTGGACATCGCCATCGACACCGTGCGCTTCGCCGAGCGCTCGGCCGAGGACAAGCTGGCGCTGGCCCGGCTGCTGGGCGGCGGCCCGGCCGACGTGGCGCGCGGCCGCTTCGCCCGCCACCCGCTGCACCGTGCCATCGCCGCGCGCGACCTGCGCGCCGTGGAGCAGCTGCTGGCCCAGGGCGCCGACCCCAACCTGCGCGATGCATCGGGCCACGCCCCGCTGTGGGCCGCGCTCAGCCTGTGCAGCACGCTGCCCAACACGCCGGCCGAGCAGGCCTTCGGCCGCCAGCTGCTGCCGCTGCTGCTGCGCCACGGCGCCGACCCGCAGCGCGTGCACGACCACGACAGCGGCACGACCTACCTGGACGACGCGCGCCGCCTGCGCGTGCTGGACCTGCTGGAGCGCGAGATGCGCCGCCACCCCGCGCCGCGGCCGAGCCGCTGAAGGCCGCCCCGCCGCAGCCGGCGGGCAGCCGCCTGCAACCAGCGAGGCGCGGCCCGAAGCCCGGCGCCCACGGCGCGGCCGAGCACCGCGCTGCGGCGGCCAGGTCCGCCTCCTCGCGGTGGACCGAGGGCCTCGGCCAGTACATGCGCTCCGACGGCAGCGAGGGGCGCCACAGGCCCGGTGTCCGCCGGCCCGGGCACCAGGCGCTGCGCGCCGTCCTGCGGCGCCCGGCCGACACCAGCGCCGCGCGGTACGCGGGCGGCGTGGCCGGCGCGCGGATCGCCGGCCAGCGCATGCACGGACCATCGACCGGCCACCGCCACGGCCGGGCCAACAACTGAAACACGGCGCGAAACGCCGCTGCGACCACCGCTGCCGACACTGGTCTCCAGCCCGCAGCCCGGGCCCGACATCCGAGACAGCCCAACCCCTTCACGACCTCCACCGCAAACGCCATGACCATGCACCGCACCCCGATCCGCCTCGCCGCCGCCGCCCTCGCCGCGTTCGCCCTGACCGGCGCCGGCAGCGCCCTGGCCCAGACCACCATCACCCAGGACAAGGCGCTGGCCGGCGCGGTCACGCCCGGGGACACGGCGGGCTTCCCGGTCACCATCACCCAGCCCGGCAGCTACAAGCTGATGAGCAACCTGAGCGTGCCGGCCGGCGCCACCGGCATCCACATCACCGCCCAGAACGTCACGCTGGACCTCAACGGCTACGCCATCCTGGGGCCGGGCTCCTGCTCGCGCGACGACGGCACCGGCAGCGTCGTCTGCACGGTGCAAGGCGGCACCAGCGGCGTCAGCGGCCCGCAGGGCATGGCGTCCAACGTGGCCGTGCGCAACGGTTCGATCGAGGGCTTCGGCTACGGCGTGGCCTTTGGCGGCGGCATGGTGCAGGGCCTGCGCGTGCGCCACAACCAGTTCGGCGTCATCGCCAACGGCACGGTCCGCGAGGTGCAGGCCATGCTCAACCACATCGGCGTGCAGATCACCGGCGGCCAGGCCACGCACTCGGTGGCCCAGCTCAACGACATCGGCTTCAGCAGCAGCAGCCCCGACGAGGCCAGCGTGCAGGCCAGCCATGCCAGCTTCAACCGTGTCGGCCTGAACCGCGTCGGCAGCAACGCCAACCTGGTCAGGGCCAACAAGACCAACACCAGCAACGTGGTGGCGTACTGACACCGCGGCCGCCGGCCCATCCGCACACCGATCCGACAGGACTGCCATGACCCCGCAAGACACCCTCCTCGTGCGCCAGAGCTGGCGCCAGGTCCAGGCCCTGGGCCCCGCCGCCGCGGCGCTGTTCTACGCGCAGCTGTTCCAGGTCAATCCGCGGCTGCGCGCGCTGTTCCGCGGCGACCTGGCGCAGCAGGGCGAGCGCCTGCTGGCCATGCTCGACGCCGCGGTCGCCGGGCTGGAGCGGCCGCAGCAGCTGCTGCCGGTGCTGCAGGCGCTGGGCCGCCGCCATGTCGGCTACGGCGTCGAGCCGGCGCACTACGCGCAGGTCGGCCAGGCGCTGCTGGCGACGCTGGCCCTGGGCCTGGGCGCGGCCTTCACGGCCGAGGTCGAGGCCGCCTGGCGGGCCGTCTACGGCCTGGTCAGCCAGACCATGCAGACCGCCGCCGCCGCCGAGCCGCTGCAGCCGGCCGCGGCCTGAGCCGCCACGCCGCGCCGGCAGCGCTGAAACACTTGAAACGCCACCGGCGCGCCGCTGAAGCGGGCCTGAAACCCGGGCCGCGCACAGTGGCGCCACGGTCCGCGCCAGCCCACGACCATCCCCAACCGCCGCAGGTCCACACCATGACGTTCCCCCGCCTCGTACGAACCGCCGCGACCGCGCTGTGCGCGCTGGCGGCCGCCCTGCCCGCCGCCGCGGCGCCGATCAGCTATGTCTTCAGCGGCAGCGGCGACTGGCTCAGCGACGCCAGCCCCGCCAGCTTCAACGGCAGCTTCACCTACGACAGCGCCGCCACCGACGGCATCGCCGACCCCAGCACCGCGGCCTACGCCCACCCGGCGGGCGCCGGCTGGGCGCTGACGCTGAACGTGCCCGGCGTCGTGCTGACCACGCTGGACGAGCAGTTCAACATGCTGGCCAGCAATGGACTGGGCGGCGAGGACCGCCTGGGCGTGCGCGCAGCCAGGGCCGCCACCGGCGAATCGGTGGGGCTGTGGCTGATCGACCTGCTGGGCACGCTGCTGGGCAACGACAGCCTGGCGCCGCTGGCCACCGGGCTGACGATGGGCAACTTCGGCTGGTCGGAGTTCTACTACGAGACCACCACCGACCGCCTGCAGGGCCGGCTGGACGCGCTGCTGTGCACCGCGGGCTGCGGCGGGGGCGCCGGCAACCCGGGGGGTGGGCAGACCGGTGGCGGCAACCCCGGCGGCGGCTTCGGCAGCCCGACCGAGCCGTCGAACCCGGTGCCCGAGCCGGCCAGCGCCGGCCTGGTGGCGCTGGCCCTGGCCGCCGCCGCCTGGCAGCGCCGCCGGCCGCTGCCGCGCACCCGCGCCGCGCAGGGCTGAGCGCCACGCGGCATCGCCCCACGGTCCTGCCCGCATGCCGGCCGATCCCCCCGCCCGCCGCGAAGCCGCGCTGCCGCCCGACGGCCGGCACCATGTCCACCCCTGGCTGGGCGAGGTGGTGGGCCGGGCGCTGGCCGGCGCCGGAGGCGCTCCAACGCAAGGCTATGATCCGCCGCACGCCACGCCGATGCACGCCGCCGTACCCACCCCGCTGATCCTGGTCGTCGACGACGAGCCGGCGCTGCGCGAGTTGCTGGCCGAGTACTTCGGGCGCCACGGCCTGCGGGTCGAGCTGGCCGCCGACGCCGCCGAGGCGCGCGCCGCGGTGGCCCGCTGTGCGCCGCAGCTGGCGGTGCTGGACGTGCACATGCCGGGCGAGAACGGCCTGTCGCTGGCGCGCTGGCTGCGCGAGACGCGGCCGGGCCTGGGCATCGTGATGCTGACCACCGCCGGCGAGGCGGTGGACCGCGTCGTCGGCCTGGAGCTGGGTGCCGACGACTACCTGCCCAAGCCCTTCGAGCTGCGCGAGCTGCTGGCCCGCGTGCGCGCGGTGCTGCGCCGGCTGCCCGCCGAGCAGGCGCCGGCCGCGGCGGGCAGCCCGCCCGCGCCGGCGGCCGCCCCCGTGGCGGACAGGCACCGCGTCGCCTTCGGTGCCTGCAGCCTGGACCTGGACCGGCGCCGCCTGTTCGACGGCCAGGGCGTCGAGATCCCGATCACCGCCGCCGAGTTCGACCTGCTCGCGCTGTTCGCCCGCCACCCCAACCGGCCGCTGAACCGCGACCAGATCATGGAACAGGCGCACCACCGCGGCTGGGACGTCTACGACCGCAGCATCGACCTGCGGGTGATGCGGCTGCGGCGCAAGATCGAGCGCAACCCCGACAAGCCCGAGGTCATCAGGACGGTGCGCAGCGTCGGCTACGTCTACGTGCCGCCCGACGCGGCGGCGGGCGGCGCGCGGTGAACGACGGCGTCGAGCGCCGCCGCCGGCCCCGGCCGCCGCCCGGGACGGCGGCGGCGCGCGAGTACAAGGTGATGCCTCCGCCGGCGCAGCCGGCCTTCTCGGGCCTGGCCCTGCCCGACGCGGCGATGCTGGCCGCGCTGCTGGACCACATCCCGGCGCGCGTCGTCGTCGTCGGGCTGGACCACCGCTACCGCTTCGTCAACCGCGAGTTCTGCGCCTTCATGGGGCTGGTGCCGGCGCAGGTGGTCGGCCGGCACGTCGCCGAGCTGGTCGGCGACGAGGCCTTCGAGTCCTACCGCGCCGTCGAGCCGCGGCTGCGCGCCGGCGAATCGCTGCAATGGGAGGCCTGGGTCGACTACCCGCAGCGCGGCCGGCGCTACATGCAGGAGTACCTGCTGCCCTACGCGCCGGGCGGCGGCGCGGCGCAGGCCTTCGTCGCCTTCGGCCGCGACCTGACCGAGATGAAGCTGCAGGAGGAGTCGCTGGCCGAGCAGCTGGCCCGCCTGGAGCACAGCGAGGCGATGAAGGCGGCCATCGTCGACCGCGCGCTGGCCGCCATCGTCACCACCGACAGCGAGGGCCGCGTCGCCGGCTTCAACCCGGCGGCCGAGGCCATGTTCGGGCTGGCCGCCGAGCAGGCCCGCGGCCGGCCGGTGTCGGAGGTGATGATCCCGCCGCGCGACCGCGCCGCCCACGAGTCCGGCATGCGCCGCCTGGCCGAGGGCGGCGCGCCGCGGGCGCTGGGCAAGCGGCTGGAGCTGTCGGCGCTGCGCGCCGACGGCCAGGAGTTCCCGATCGAGATGGTGCTGTGGCGCACCGACGTCGCCGGCACCGTGCACTACACGGCCTGGATCGTCGACCTGAGCGAGCGGCGGCGCGCCGACGCGCTGATCGAGCGCCAGCGCGAGGCCCTGCGCCAGTCCGAGAAGCTGGGCGCGATGGGCAGCCTGCTGGCCGGCGTGGCGCACGAGCTGAACAACCCGCTGGCCATCGTGCTGGGCCGCGCCACGCTGCTGGAGGAGAAGGCCGCCGGCCTGCCCGCGCTGCAGGCCGACGCGCGCAGCGTGCGCGAGGCCGCCGACCGCTGCGGCCGCATCGTGCGCACCTTCCTGAACATGGCGCGCCAGCGCCCGCTGGCGCGCAGCACGGTGCAGCTCAACGAGCTGGCCCAGGCCGCCGCCGACATCCTGGCCTACGGCCTGCGCAGCCACGGCGTCACGCTGGGCCTGGCGCTGGACCCGGCGCTACCGCCGGTGCAGGCCGACGCCGACCAGCTGGGCCAGGTGGTGCTGAACCTGCTGGTCAACGCCCAGCAGGCGCTGGCCGGCGCGGCGCCGGCGCAGCGCCACGTGCGGCTGGCCACCGGCGTCGACACCGGCCCCGGGGGCGCGCCGCAGGTCTGGCTGCGCGTGGTCGACGAGGGCCCCGGCGTGCCGGCGGCGCTGCGCGAGCGGGTGTTCGACCCCTTCTTCACCACCAAGGGCGAGGGCGGCGGCACCGGGCTGGGCCTGGCCGTCTCGCGCGGCATCGCCCGCGAGCACGGCGGCGAGCTGGCGCTGGAGGACGCGGTCGCAGGCGCCAGCTTCCGCCTGACGCTGCCGCTGGGCGACGCGGCGCGGCGCGACGCCGCCCCGCAGCCGCCGGCGCAGGCCGACGCGGCGGCGCCGGCCGCGCGGGTGCTGGTGATCGACGACGAGCCCGAGATCGCCGACCTGCTGCGCGCGATGCTGGAGGGTGCGGGCCACGAGGTGGCCACCGCCGAGACCGGCGAGGTGGCGCTGGCGCTGCTGGACGAGGGCCGCTTCGACGCCATCGTCAGCGACCTGCACATGCCGCGCATGGACGGCGCCGAGCTGTGGCGCGCGGTGCGCCAGCGCCAGCCGGCGCTGGCCCGGCGCATGCTGTTCGTCACCGGCGACACCCTGTCGCCCAACGCCAGCCGCTTCCTGGCCGAGGCCGGCTGCCCCAGCCTGGCCAAGCCCTTCGCCAAGGCCGACCTGCTGGCCAGCGTCGGCGCGGTGCTGCGCGGCTGAGCCCCCTCGGCCCGGGGGCAGGCGGCGGCACCGCGGGTCGGCTCGGCTAGACCCCGCTCACGAAAGGGTCTATGCTGGCCCATCCCCCTGGAGAGTGCGTGCCGGCCCGCTGCCCCGGACAAGCGGACAAGGCCCTGGTGCGCACGCGAGGCGACCCCCTGGCCATGCTGTACCCGCCACCCGCGCGCCGTCGCGCCGCACCGCCGCGATGAACCCGCCGCCGCCCGAGATCGACGCGCTGCTGGCCGAGAACGCCCGGCTGCGCGAGGCGCTGCGGCGCAACGAGCCGCTGGCCGCGCTGGGCCGGCTGCTGTCGTCGGTGGCCCACGAGCTGAGCAACCCGCTGGCCATCGTGCTGGGCCGCGCCGAGCTGCTGGCCGAGGACCCGGCCGCGCCTCCGGCGGTGCAGGCCCATGCCGGGCGCATCCGCGACGCCGCCTCGCGCTGCGGCCGGCTGCTGCGCAGCTGCCAGGACCTGGGCCGCCCGCCGGCGCCGCAGTGCCGCCCGGTGCGCCTGGCCGGGCTGGTGCAGGCCGCGCTGGACCTGGCCGCACCGGCGCTGCGCCGCCAGGGCGTGGCCTTGTCGCTGGCGCTGGACGAGGCCCTGCCGCCGCTGGCGCTGGACGCCGACCAGCTGACGCGGGCGCTGCTGCACCTGCTGGCCAATGCACAGCAGGCGCTGCAGGCCCACCCGGCGCCCCGGCTGGGCCTGGCCTGCGGCGCCGGGCCCGACGGCCAGACCTGGCTGCGCGTGCAGGACAACGGCCCCGGCGTGCCCGCGGCGCTGCGCGAGCAGGTGTTCGACGAGTTCTTCAGCGCCTGGCCCGACGCACCGGGCACCGGCCTGGGGCTGACGCTGGCGCGCGAGGTCGCCCGCGCCCACGGCGGCGACCTGTGGCTGGCGCCGGGCGACGAGGCGGCCCCGGGCGCCTGCTTCGTGCTGCAGCTGCCGGCGGCCTGCGCGGCAGCGCCCGCCCGCGGCTGACGGCGCCGCGGCCGCGCCGCAGCCGGCCTCGGAGGCCGGGAGGGGTTCGATCGTGGCCGAGCGGGCGGCTTGGGGCGTGACGAGCGGGCAGGCGCGAAAAACGCGCGGCCTCTCAGACCTCCAGGTTGTCGATCAGCCGCGTCGTGCCCAGGCGCGCGGCGGCCAGCACCACGCGGGCGTCGCCCGGCTGCGGCACGGCCAGGTCGGTCTGGCGGCGGATGGCCACGTAGTCCGGCGCCCAGCCGCGCTGGCGCAGCGCGGCCTGGGCCTGGGCCTCCAGCGCGTCCAGGTCGGTGGCGCCGCCGCGCAGGGCCTCGGCGACGCGGCGCAGCTCGGCGCTCAGCGCCACGGCCTCGGCGCGCTCGGCGGCCGACAGGTAGCCGTTGCGCGAGGACAGCGCCAGGCCGTCGGCGGCACGGGCGGTCTCGCCGGCCTGGATCTCGATCGGCAGTGCCAGCTGGCGCACCAGGTTGCGGATGACCATCAGCTGCTGGTAGTCCTTCTTGCCGAACACCGCCAGCCGGGGCTGGGCGATGTTGAACAGCTTGAGCACCACGGTGCACACGCCGGTGAAGAAGCCGGGGCGGAAATGGCCCTCGAGGATGTCGGCCAGCGCCGCCGGCGGCTGCACCTTGTAGCCCTGGGGCTCGGGGTAGAGCTCGGCCTCGCTGGGGGCGAAGACGATGTCGCAGCCGGCCTCGCGCAGCAGCGCGGCGTCGCGCTCCAGCGTGCGCGGGTAGGTGTCGAAGTCCTCGTGCGGGGCGAACTGCAGGCGGTTGACGAAGATGGTGGTGACCACCGGCGCGCCGCTGGCCTTGGCCTGGGCCACCAGGGCCAGGTGGCCGGCGTGCAGGTTGCCCATCGTGGGCACCAGGGCGGCGCGGCCGGCGCCCACGGCGGCGCGCAGCTCGGCGATGGTGTGGAGGACTTGCATCGGGGAGGTTCTCAGTAGCCGTGGAGCACGGGATCGGGGAAGCTGCCGTCCTTGACGGCCGAGACGTAGCGCCGCACGGCGTCCTGGATGGACCCGCCCTCGGCCATGAAGTTGCGCACGAAGCGCGCCGGCGTGCCCGGGTGCAGGCCCAGCATGTCGTGCAGCACCAGCACCTGGCCGGCGGTGCCGGGGCCGGCGCCGATGCCGATCAGCGGCACCGGCAGCTCGGCGGCCAGCTCGGCGGCCAGCGCGCTGGGCACCAGCTCCAGCACGATCAGCGCGGCACCGGCGGCGGCCAGCGCGCGGGCATCCGCCTTGAGCTGCTCGGCGCCGGCGTCGTCGCGCCCCTGCACCCGCCAGCCGCCCAGCGCATGCACCGACTGCGGCGTCAGCCCGAGGTGGCCGCAGACCGGGATGCCGCGCTCGACCATGGCCTGCACCATCGGCACCGTCCAGGCACCGCCCTCGAGCTTGACCATCTGCGCGCCGGCCTGCATCAGCGCCACGGCGCTGCGCACCGCGTCGTCGACGCCGGTCTGGTAGCTGCCGAAGGGCAGGTCGGCGACCAGCCAGCAGCCGCCCTTGCCGGCCGCCACGCAGCGCGTGTGGTAGGCCATCTCGTCGAGCGTGACCGGCAGCGTGCTGTCACGGCCCTGCAGCACCATGCCCAGCGAGTCGCCGACCAGCAGGATGTCGACGCCGGCCGCGTCCAGCTGGTGGGCGAAGGTGGCGTCGTAGCAGGTCAGCATCGCCAGCTTCTCGCCGGCGGCGTGCATGGCCCGCAGGCGGGGCAGGGTGACGGGCTTGCGTGGGGTAGAGGTCATGCCAGGCTCGACAGGTCAGGCGCCCGGGACGGGCGCGACGGGGCGCACTGTAGCCGCCCCGCGAACCCGCCGATTGTCAGCTCCGCGTCAGCCCAGCGCGGCGACGACCTCGGGCGGCGCCTGCACCAGCTCGATCAGCACGCCCTCGCCCGACAGCGGGAACTCGTCGTTGCCCTTGGGGTGGATGAAGGTGATGTCGTAGCCGGCGGCGCCCTTGCGGATGCCGCCCGGGGCGAAGCGCACGCCGTTGGCCGTCATCCACTCGACGGCCTTGGGCAGGTCGTCCACCCACAGGCCGACGTGGTTCAGCGGCGTGGTGTGCACCGCCGGCTTCTTGGCCGGGTCCAGCGGCTGCATCAGGTCGACCTCGATCGCGGTCGGGCCCTCGCCCATCGCGCAGATGTCCTCGTCGACGTTCTCGCGCTCGCTGACGAAGGTGCTCTTGACGGTCAGGCCCAGCATGTCGACCCACAGCGACTTCAGGCGCTGCTTGTCGGGGCCGCCGATGGCGATCTGCTGGATGCCGAGGATCTTGAAGGGCTTGGCGTTGCTCATGTCCGCGTCCTTTCAGGCGAAGCTGATGATGGGCTGGTCCACCGCCAGGCTCTCGCCCTTGGCGGCCAGCACCTCCTTGACCACGCCGTCCTGCGACGCGACGAGGATGTTCTCCATCTTCATCGCCTCGATCACCGCCAGGCGCTCGCCGGCCTGCACGGCCTGGCCGGGCTTGACGGCGACGTCCACCAGCAGCCCGGGCATCGGCGAGAGCAGGAACTTGCTCATGTCGGCCGGCGCCTTGAAGGGCATCACGTGCAGCAGCTCGGCGGCGCGCGGGCTCAGCACCTGGGTCTCCAGCCCCAAGCCGTTGTGCGCCACGCGGTACCACAGGCCCTGGCGCTCGATCTGCGCGGTGAAGGGCTGGCCGTTGCAGGTGCCGGCGGCCCGGATGCCGCCGAAGGTCCAGTCCTTGGCGATGGCGTAGGTCTTGTCGCCCACCGTGACGTTCAGGTGGCCGTTGGCCTGCACGCGCACCGGCTTGTGCTGGTTGACGCCCGCGGCACCCTTGACGACGACGACGAACTGGTCGCCGATGGTCACGCCGTGGCCCGGCAGCTGGCCGCTGATGCCGGCGGCGCGGTCGCGGTAGCGGCGGTAGACGGCGGCCGACAGCGCGACCAGGAAGTCCGGGTCGTCGTGCGGCACGTCCTCGGCGCGGAAGCCCTGGGGGTAGTGCTCGGCGATGAAGCCGGTGTTGAAGTCGCCCGAGACGAACTTGGGGTGGGCCAGCAGCGCGGCCTGGAACGGGATGTTGCTGGAGATGCCGCGGATGACGAAGGCGTTGAGCGCCTCGCGCATCTTGGCGATGGCGTCCAGGCGGTCCACGCCGTGCACGATGAGCTTGGCGATCATCGAGTCGTAGAACATCGGGATCTCGCCACCCTCGTAGACGCCGGTGTCCACGCGCACGCCGCCGCCTTCGGGCACCGGCGCGCTGGCGTCCATCGTCGTCGCCGGCGGCTGGTACTTGACCAGGCGGCCGGTGGACGGCAGGAAGTTGCGGAACGGGTCCTCGGCGTTGATGCGGCACTCGATGGCCCAGCCGCGCCTGGGGATCTGGTCCTGCGTGAAGGGCAGCTTCTCGCCGGCAGCCACGCGGATCATCTGCTCGACCAGGTCGACGCCGGTGATGGCCTCGGTCACCGGGTGCTCCACCTGCAGCCGGGTGTTCATCTCCAGGAAGTAGAAGCTCTGGTCCTTGCCGACCACGAACTCCACCGTGCCGGCCGACTGGTACTTCACCGCCTTGGCCAGCGCCACGGCCTGCTCGCCCATGGCCTTGCGGGTGGCGTCGCTGATGAAGGGCGACGGCGCCTCCTCGATGACCTTCTGGTGGCGACGCTGGATCGAGCACTCGCGCTCGTGCAGGTAGACCACGTTGCCGTGACCGTCGCCCAGCACCTGGATCTCGATGTGGCGCGGGCTCTCGACGAACTTCTCGATGAACACGCGGTCGTCGCCGAAGCTGTTCTTGGCCTCGTTGCGGCAGGAGGCGAAGCCGTCGTAGGCCTCCTTGTCGTTGAAGGCCACGCGCAGGCCCTTGCCGCCGCCGCCGGCGCTGGCCTTGATCATCACCGGGTAGCCGATGCCCTTGGCGATCTCCACCGCGCGCTCGGGCGACTCGATGGCGTCGTTCCAGCCAGGGATGGTGTTGACCTGGGCCTCGTTGGCCAGCTTCTTCGAGGCGATCTTGTCGCCCATCGCGGCGATCGAGTAGTGCTTCGGGCCGATGAAGGTGATGCCCTCCTCCTCGACGCGCTTGGCGAACTCCTCGTTCTCCGACAGGAAGCCGTAGCCCGGGTGCACCGCCTGCGCGCCGGTGCGCTTGCAGGCGTCGATGATCTTGTCCATCACCAGGTAGGACTCGCGGCTGGGCGCCGCGCCGATGAACACCGCCTCGTCGGCCAGTTCGACATGGCGGGCGTCGCGGTCGGCCTCGGAATACACCGCCACGGTGGCGATGCCCATCTTCTTGGCCGCCTTGATGACGCGGCAGGCGATCTCGCCGCGGTTGGCGATCAGGATCTTCTTGAACATGTGGGTTTCTCCTTCGTCCCGATCGATCACAGGGGGATGTTCCCGTGCTTGCGCCACGGGTTGTCCAGCTTCTTGTCCTTGAGCATGACCAGGCTGCGGCAGATGCGCTTGCGCGTCTCGTGCGGCTGGATCACGTCGTCGATGAAGCCGCGCGCGCCGGCGACGAAGGGGTTGGCGAAGCGGGCCTTGTACTCGGCCTCGCGCTCGGCCAGCTTGGCCGGGTCCTTCTTGTCCTCGCGGAAGATGATCTCCACCGCGCCCTTGGCGCCCATCACCGCGATCTCGGCGTTGGGCCAGGCGAAGTTGACGTCGCCGCGCAGGTGCTTGGAGGCCATCACGTCGTAGGCGCCGCCGTAGGCCTTGCGCGTGATCACGGTGATCTTGGGCACGGTGCACTCGGCGTAGGCATACAGCAGCTTGGCGCCGTGCTTGATGATGCCGCCGTACTCCTGAGCGGTGCCGGGCATGAAGCCGGGCACGTCGACGAAGGTCACCACCGGGATGTTGAAGGCGTCGCAGAAACGCACGAAGCGCGCGGCCTTGATGCTGCTCTTGATGTCCAGGCAGCCGGCCAGCACCATCGGGTTGTTGGCGACGATGCCCACGGTCTGGCCTTCCATGCGCGCCAGGCCGATGACGATGTTCTGCGCGTAGTCGGGCTGCAGCTCGAAGAAGTCGCCGTCGTCGACGACCTTGAGGATCAGCTCCTTGATCGCATAGGGCTTGTTCGGGTTGTCGGGCACCAGGGTGTCCAGCGACATGTCGAGGCGGCCGGCCGGGTCGCCGCTGGGGCGCACCGGGGCCTTCTCCTTGTTGTTCAGCGGCAGGTAGTTGTAGAAGCGCCGCAGCATCAGGATGGCTTCGACGTCGTTCTCGAAGGCCAGGTCGGCCACGCCGCTCTTGCCGGTGTGGGTGCTGGCGCCGCCCAGCTCCTCGGCGGTGACCTCCTCGTGGGTCACGGTCTTCACCACGTCCGGGCCGGTGACGAACATGTAGCTGCTGTCCTTCACCATGAAGATGAAGTCGGTCATCGCCGGGCTGTAGACCGCGCCGCCGGCGCACGGCCCCATGATCAGGCTGATCTGCGGGATCACGCCGCTGGCCATCACGTTGCGCTGGAACACGTCGGCATAGCCGCCCAGCGAGGCCACGCCTTCCTGGATGCGGGCGCCGCCCGAGTCGTTCAGGCCGATCACCGGCGCGCCGACCTTCATCGCCTGGTCCATCACCTTGCAGATCTTCTCGGCATGGGCCTCGGACAGCGCGCCGCCGAAGACGGTGAAGTCCTGGCTGAAGACGAAGACCAGGCGGCCGTTGATCATGCCGTAGCCGGTGACCACGCCGTCGCCCGGGATCTTGTTGTCGGCCATGCCGAAGTCGGCGCAGCGGTGCTCGACGAACATGTCCCATTCCTCGAAGGTGCCCTCGTCGAGCAGCAGCTCCAGGCGCTCGCGGGCGGTCAGCTTGCCCTTGGCATGCTGGGCGTCGATGCGCTTTTGGCCACCGCCCAGGCGCGCCTGGGCGCGCATGGCTTCGAGCTTTTGTTGGATGTCATGCATGGGGAATCACTCCTCGTTCGGGATTCAATGGAACAGGTCCAGCAGCCGGCGTGCGGCCACCGACGCGGCGACGCGGCCGGCACGCACGTCGTCGGTGAGCGCAGGCAGCGCGGCCTGCACGTCGGGATGGGTCTTGAAGCGCTGCTTGAGGCCGGCGTCGATGCGCTCCCACATCCAGGCCTGGTCCTGGTCGTGGCGGCGCCGGGTCAACCGGCCGTTGGCGGTCTGCAGCTCGCGGAAGGTGCTGACGGCGGCCCAGAACTCGGGCAGGCCCACGCCCTTCAGTGCCGACAGCTGCAGCACCTGCGGCTGCCACAGCTTCTCGTCGTGGTGGGCGTGCTCGGGGTTGCCGTGCAGGCCGATCAGGCGCAGCGACGAGGTGATCTGCGCGCGCGCCCGCATCGCGGCGTGCTCGTCGAGGTCGGCCTTGTTGATGACCACCAGGTCGGCCAGCTCCATCACGCCCTTCTTGATCGCCTGCAGGTCGTCGCCGGCATTGGGCAGCTGCAGCAGGCAGAACATGTCGGTCATGCCGGAGACGGCGGTCTCGCTCTGGCCCACGCCCACCGTCTCGATGATCACCACGTCGTAGCCGGCGGCCTCGCACACCAGCAGGGCCTCGCGCGTCTTCTCGGCCACCCCGCCCAGCGTGCCGCTGCTGGGGCTGGGCCGGATGTAGGCGCGCTCGTCCATCGACAGCTGCTCCATGCGCGTCTTGTCGCCCAGGATCGAGCCGCCGGACACCGACGAGGACGGGTCCACCGCCAGCACCGCGACGCGGTGGCCGCGGCCGATCAGGTACAGGCCCAGCGCCTCGATGAAGGTGCTCTTGCCCACCCCCGGCACGCCGCTGATGCCCAGGCGGAAGGCGCGGCCGCTGTGCGGCAGCAGCGCGTTGAGCAGCGCGTCGGCGCGCGCGCGGTGGTCGGCGCGGGTGGATTCCAGCAGCGTGATGGTCTTGGCCACCGCACGGCGCTGGGCCGGGCCGGGCGCGCCGGTCACCGCTGCGTGCAGCGCGGCGTCGGTGGCCGGCAGACCGGCGGTGGAAGCGGCGCCGGCAGTGGCCGGCGCGTCGGTCAGGGAGACGGTCATCGCAAGGGCAGCAGGGGTCAGTCGCGGTCGCCGATCGCCGGGCGGACGTAGTGCAGGTCCCACTCGCTCTCGTGCTGCAGCTCGAAGCCGTGGCGCTGGTAGAAGCGGTTGGCGTCGCTGAGCTTGAGCGCCGTCACCCGCACCGCCAGGCCCTGGCGGTCGGCGGCGTCGAGCACCTGGGCCATCACCCAGCTGCCGATGCCCAGGCCCTGGGCGCTGGGCTCGATGTACAGGTGGTCCAGCACGAGGTGGTCGGCGGCGGGCAGCAGCACGACGAAGCCGACGCGCTCGCCGCGGCGCAGGATGTGGCGGGTGTGGGCCGGCTCGAAGGCCCGGCTCAGCCGTTCGCGGGCGCGCTGCGGGTCGAAGCGGCCCAGGCGCTGCAGGCTCTCGGTCATCGCCGCCAGCCGCAGCGACAGCAGGGCCTCGAAGTCCTCGTCGGAGGCCGGCGCCAGCGCCAGCCCCTGCGGATTCGACGCGTCGGCCGGAGTCGGGCGCATGCGCGGCGGCCGGCCGGGGCCTCAGGCAGCCTGCGTCGCCTGCGCGGCGCGGATCTGCTCCAGCACGTCCTTGGCGCTGGCCGGGATCGGCGTGCCCGGACCGTAGATGCCCTTGACGCCGGCCTCCCACAGGAAGTCGTAGTCCTGCGCCGGGATCACGCCGCCGACGAAGACGATGATGTCGTCGGCGCCCTGCTTCTTCAGCTCGGCGATGATCGCCGGCACCAGGGTCTTGTGGCCGGCGGCCAGGGTGGAGATGCCCACCGCGTGCACGTCGTTCTCGATCGCCTGGCGGGCGCATTCCTCGGGGGTCTGGAACAGCGGGCCCATGTCCACGTCGTAGCCCAGGTCGGCAAAGGCCGTGGCCACCACCTTGGCGCCGCGGTCATGGCCGTCCTGGCCCAGCTTGGCGATCATCACCCGCGGGCGGCGGCCGGCCTGCTCGGCGAAGGCGGCGATCTCGCCCTTGAGCTTGTCCCAGCCCTCGGCCGAGTCGTAGGCCGCGGCGTAGACGCCGGTGACCTTCTGGATGTCGGCACGGTGGCGGCCGTAGGCGGCTTCCAGCGCGTCGCTGACCTCGCCCACCGTGGCGCGCAGCCGGATGGCCTGGATGCTCAGGTCCAGCAGGTTGCCCTGGCCCGACTTGGCCGCGGCGGTCAGCGCGGCCAGCGCGGCCTGCACCTTGGCGCTGTCGCGGCTGGCCTTGATCTGCTGCAGGCGGGCGATCTGGCCGTCGCGCACCTTGACGTTGTCGACCTCCAGGATGTCGATCTTGTCCTGGGTCTTGAGCTTGTACTTGTTGACGCCGACGATGACGTCCTTGCCGCTGTCGATCCGGGCCTGCTTCTCGGCGGCGCTGGCCTCGATCTTCAGCTTGGCCCAGCCGCTGTCCACGGCCTTGGTCATGCCGCCCATGGCCTCGACCTCCTCGATGATGGCCCAGGCGGCGTCGGCCATGTCCTGGGTCAGCTTCTCCATCAGGTAGGAACCGGCCCAGGGGTCGATGACGTTGGTGATGTGCGTCTCTTCCTGGATGATCAGCTGGGTGTTGCGCGCGATGCGGGCCGAGAACTCGGTGGGCAGCGCGATCGCCTCGTCGAAGCTGTTGGTGTGCAGGCTCTGCGTGCCGCCGAAGACCGCGGCCATCGCCTCGATCGTGGTGCGCACCACGTTGTTGTACGGGTCCTGCTCGGTCAGGCTCCAGCCCGAGGTCTGGCTGTGCGTGCGCAGCATCAGGCTCTTCGGGTTCTTGGCGTTGAAGCCCTTCATGATGCGGCACCACAGCAGGCGGGCCGCGCGCATCTTGGCGATCTCGAGGTAGAAGTTCATCCCCACCGCCCAGAAGAAGCTCAGGCGGCCGGCGAAGTCGTCCACGTCCATGCCCTTGGCGATGGCGGTCTTCACGTACTCCTTGCCGTCGGCCAGCGTGAAGGCCAATTCGAGGGCCTGGTTCGCGCCCGCCTCCTGCATGTGGTAGCCGGAGATCGAGATCGAGTTGAACTTCGGCATGTTCTTGGCCGTGTACTCGATGATGTCGCCGATGATCTTCATCGACGGCTCCGGCGGGTAGATGTAGGTGTTGCGGACCATGAACTCCTTGAGGATGTCGTTCTGGATGGTCCCGGACAGCTTGTCCTGGCTGACGCCCTGCTCCTCGGCCGCCACCACGTAGCCGGCCAGCACCGGCAGCACGGCGCCGTTCATCGTCATCGACACGCTGACCTTGTCCAGCGGGATGCCGTCGAACAGGATCTTCATGTCCTCCACGCTGTCGATGGCCACGCCGGCCTTGCCGACGTCGCCGGTGACGCGCGGGTGGTCGCTGTCGTAGCCGCGGTGGGTGGCCAGGTCGAAGGCCACGCTGACACCCTGGCCGCCGGCGGCCAGCGCCTTGCGGTAGAAGGCGTTGCTCTCCTCGGCGGTGGAGAAGCCGGCGTACTGGCGGATGGTCCAGGGCCGCACCGCGTACATCGTGGCCTGCGGGCCGCGGATGAAGGGCTCGAAGCCGGGCAGCGTGTCGGCGTGCGGCAGATCGCGCGTGTCGGCCGCGGTGTACAGCGGCTTGACGGTCAGGCCCTCGGGCGTGGTCCAGTTCAGCGCGGCCACGTCGCCGCCGGGGGCGGACTTGGCGGCGGCCTTGGCCCATTGCTCGAGCGTGGCGGGATTGAATTCGGGTTGGCTGGACATGGGGGTGATCCTCTGGCGGGGCCGGTCGGCGCGGCTTGCGCTGCAACAAGCGCTGCGCGCCGCTGGCTTGCGGCGGGCAGCGCGGGCACGCGGGGGCGCCCTGGTGTTGCCCCGCATGATACATGATGCATAATTATGAATTCAATTCCCCTTTCAGCATCCCGCAGCCACCGCCTGCCGCCGGAGCCGCCGACCTTGTCCGCCCTCGCCTCGCCTGCCGCCAGCCGCCCGCTGGCCCCGCGCGCCCTCTACCAGGACGTGGCCGAGCGCCTGCGCCAGCAGATCTTCAACCGCGAGCTGGAGCCCGGCAGCTGGATCGACGAGCAGAAGATCGCCGCCGAATACGGCATCAGCCGCACCCCGCTGCGCGAGGCGCTGAAGGTGCTGGCCGTCGAGGGCCTGGTGACGATGAAGCTGCGCCGCGGCGCCTACGTCACCGAGATGTCGACCACCGACGTGGCCCAGGTCTACCACCTGATGGCGCTGCTGGAGTCCGACGCCGCCGGCCACGTGGCAGCCCAGGGCAGCGCCGCCGACATCGCCGCGCTGCAGGCCCTGCACGACCGGCTGGAATCCCAGGCGCTGCAGCGCGACGCCTTCTTCGCCACCAACGAGGAGTTCCACCTGCGCCTGCTGGAGGTGGCCGGCAACCGCTGGGCGGCCCAGGTGGTGCGCGACCTGCGCAAGGTGATGAAGCTCAACCGCCACCTGTCGCTGTTCAAGCAGGGCCGGCTGGCCGAATCGCTGGCCGAGCACCGTGCGGTGATGGCGGCCATCGCCGCACGCAATGCGCCCGAGGCCGCCCGCCTGATGCGCGCCCACTTCGACAACGGCCTCGCCGCCGCCGCCCCAGAATCCGCTTGAACCGCTGAGCCGCCCGGCCGGCCGCATCAGCTTGCGGTCAGCCAGCGGACCCACACTTCGCCCCCGTCGCCCACCGGCGCCCCCCCTCAGACACCCCTCACCCAGGAGCCCACCTTGAAGATCCACGAGTACCAGGCCAAAGAGATCCTGCGCCAGTTTGGCGTGCCGGTGCCGCGCGGTTACCCCGCGTTCACGGTGCAGGAAGCGGTGGAGGCCGCGCAGAAGCTGGGCGGCAGCGTGTG